>ERZ838118.2027-NODE-2027-length-22714-cov-8.366300_pt1 | contig 22714 bp, 19 predicted proteins | sample MGYA00519863_ERZ838118 | MGnify/ENA primary metagenome ERZ838118 (study PRJEB31850, sample SAMEA3708827) | human gut metagenome | biome: human gut; feature: human-associated habitat; material: faeces | place: China | collected 2014 ...
GGAAGGCGATACACATGTGCGGGAGCATGGCGGATGCCGTGCCGGTCGCGGACGCGGTACACAACCTCTCCTATCTACTCGACACGCCCATCGCTATCCGCGTGCGGGAGAAGAGGGGCAAGGGTTTGGAGGACTGACGGGTGGAAAGGAGCGAAGATTACATGGCAAAGCATTTTAGCGAGGTGAAGAGGGAACTTGAGCAGCCGGACGGGCATATAGCCGGTATCGGCCAGCAGCTTAAGCTCTCCGAGGAAGCGAGGGATGCCAGAAACGCCGGACGAAGGCTTGAGGATGAGAACGACGAGACCGACCTCATCGGAACCGTGAAGAAGCTGGAAGACCTTATCGCCGAGCAGCGCCGGAGCAACGAACGCATCGCAAGGGAGATGCGAGGGATGGTTTCGGAGATGAAGGACGTGCTCGAAAAGGTCGAGGAGCTGAGAAACGGTGCGGCGGATGCGCAGCATCAGGCGAATCAAATGGCGCTCATGGGAGTTGCGAACGCCCAGCAGAAGGCGGGAGAAATGACCATAAAGAACGTCGAAGAGGTGACCGCAAGGAGCAGGAAGGTCATTGATTCGATGGTAGATGAGTCTAAGAAGCGCATCGAGCGCCTTTCGATGGTGACGCTGCCCGATAGGCTGTTCTACTACAGCAAATGGATGGCGGTCATCCTCGTTCTCATCATCCTCGTGCATGTCCTATGGGGTATGTTGGTGTAGAGACCTACCGGTAATATGGATAGATAGAGAGCAAGAAAACTTCTTATGAGACAGAAAGGACTGACAGAAATGAAGAATGACAGCAATATGTTTAACAACAACAGCATCGAGACTGAGGGTGTCCCGGCGGACAAGACCGCCGAAATCCCGAAGGTCGTGGATTCGACGGAGGAGGAGAATGCTAAGAAGCCGCTCGTGCTCTTCGGGCGCGAGTTCTCCCGTAAGCAGGTCTGCGCGGCTGGTGCGGGAATCCTCTGTGCGGCGCTTCTCATCGGCGGCGGGGCTTACGCCATCTCACATGCCAGTTGGACGGGAGATTCCAATGCCCCTGCGGTGTCCCAGTCAAAGGACGATGAGAAGCAGGACATGGTACTTACCCTTGAGGTGAAGGCCGAGGGATGGGATGCCGACACATCCACGCCCGTCATCGCGCATATCGAGGGAGCGGACGGCGAGGTGGACTTCTACACCGCCATCGACGCGAATAAACAGGTGACTGTGAAGGTTGGCAAGTCCGGCACTTATACCGTTACGTTCATCTCTCCGGTGAACGCCGACGGTTCCATCTACAAGGTGTCATCGAAGAGGATTACCGCTGGGAAAACCGGTAAGACAGCCGCCACAGGCGTGACTTTCGATAAGGTGGATGCGGACAAGGTGACGAAGGATAACCTGACAGACATTGCCAAGGATGTTGCGGAAGCCGTGAAGAAGGGCGATTCCACCCTGACCGGGGACAAGGGCGCCGAGGTCGTGAAGAAGTTCGAGGACAACATCAAGAAGAACCCGAATGCCGATACGGATGCCGTCGAGAAGGAGACCGAAAAGGCTGAGGAGACCGCCAAGGAAGACAAGTCCGATGCGAAGACACCGGAGACCTCCGATAGCAAGAAAGATGATGGGAAGGCCACAGGCAGCTCCGATAATTCTGGAAACAAGAGCAATTCATCCTCCAAGAAAGACGAGGGAAAATCCGATAGCAAGCCGAATGGTGGCAACAGCAGCAATTCCGGCTCGAACACCAATTCAGGCAGCTCATCGAAAAAGGATGACACCCCGGCGCATCAACACAACTGGGTAGCCCAGACAAAGACCGTCCACCACGACGCTCAGTACAAGACCGTCCACCATGACGCGGTGACGCATCAGGTATGGCATGACCCGGTAACGGAGGAACACTATATCTGCAACCAGTGTGGTGCGGATATTACGTCAGACCCATGGGGACATATTAACAACTCTCTTATGAATGGTGGTAATTGCGGAAGCTATCACTCTATCTATGTGACTGTAAAGCAAGGGTATTCTGAAACTGTGACCGACGAAGCAGCATGGGACGAGCAAGTGCTAGTGAGCAAGGCATGGGACGAGACCGTGACCACCGGGTACAAGTGCTCTTCCTGCGGTGCCACGAAGTAGCTTGAAAGAGAAAAGCAATCGTCTATTTCAGACAAGGAAAGCCCCGACCAAATGGCCGGGGCTTTTTCTAATGCACCTTATTCAAGTTTTTCGGTGGTTCCAACCCGTTCCGTTTCGATAGCTCTGTGAATGCATTCTTCATATCACCGATTTCGGAACTGAAGAAATCCGGCTCCTCATGCTCAAGCGAATGAGTGGGCACCGGAACGATGATGCCATTGGAACCCTTGATATAGGAGAGGGCATCGTGGCGTTCGCCGACCTCGGTGAGCGATGCGGCGAGAAGGGAGTCCTTGAACCAAGGATATCTCTGTTGCAATTCCTCCATGACGGCCAATGCCTTGTCAATCGGCATCGCCGCCTTTGATTCATAGCCGGAATACTGGGTGTGGATGAATCCGTTGCGTTCCATGAAGTTGCGGATAAGCGTCCAAGCGCCGCGCCAAGCATTCGGCCTGATGGAGCCGTAATTCTCACTGAGCGCAGCCATTTCCAAGTCGAAGTGAAGCTCCTTGCGGGTGTCAGGGCGGAGGGGAAGTGATGGTTGCATCCCATTCTCAAGAAACTCCTTCACATCGTAGCTTTCACCGATTTCCGTAAAGGTGGCCGCTTTCATGCAGCTACTGAACCAGGGGAGCTTGTCGGATAGGATATCTATCACATGGTAGGCTTCCAGATAGCTCATTTTGCCGACAGATTCATAGCCTGAATACTGCGGTTTTTCAAATCCATGTTCTTCCAGAAGCTCGCGGATATCTGACCATGCGGCATTCCATGAGGAGCTGTCATGGTCGGAATAGGTACGTTTTAGGCTATCAACGTCAAGGTCGAAGTGAAATTCTTTCCTATCCAATTCCACGACCGGCTCCAATCTTACCGATTTCTATTCGCGGATGCGTTCCGGGCTGTGGCGGCGGACAATGTTCAAATAGTCCTCGCCATCAGGTTCGTTCATATCTTCATAGGTGCGCCATGACTTAATGTTCTGCATCACCCAAGGCTGTTTGGATAGAGTCGCGCAAACAGGGCACTGCGCTCCGAACTGCACCTCGCGGTTCTTTGCCTGCCAAGTGCCAAGGCCTATGCGGACGTTGCCCATTTGCTCCGCGTATTCTCCCACGCAGTCGTAGAGGTCATCTACGTTGTAGCCATTCCTTTTTGCCTTCTCCTCATCGAACTCGATGGTGAAGCGCCAAGGTCTCTTTTCCATTTCTGCCATACCTATCGTCCTTTCTGCCAGATGGCTGTTATCATATGTTGCCATTATACTATATTGCCAGTATTACAGCAATACGCTAATTGAACACACGTTCCTTTTTCGGCGCGGGCACACGGCTACAGGACGGCAGCAATGGCAGGTTCCGGCATCTCGCTTTCCGGTTGGTGTTCGGATGCGCTTGCCATGTCATGACTCTCTCCGGCGAGCGACACCTCTTCTTCCAGTTCCGGTGCATCAATCTCAATGTTCTTTCCCAGTTCCTCCTCGTAGCGCTCCATGATGAAGGTGTCCGCATGGTCGGCTTTCGATGCGGCTTTGAAGAGATAGGAAGGGTCGTTTTCGAGCGCATTCATCCAAGATTGCAGATAGGAGACGTGGTTCTCGTAGAACTCGCCCTCCAAATCGGTGCTCTGGATACCGAGGTCTGCGGAAAGGAAAAGGCTTCCAAGCTCCGCGACCAGCTCTTCCTCAGCATAGGAAGGGCTTCCGAAGCGGGTGTCGAGTTCACGGGCGAGGGCGGAAGGGTGTCCGGTAGAGTGGGTCATCTCATGCAGCAGGACGCGGGTGAACGCTTCGTCCGAGCGGAAGGTCTCTCGCGGGGCGATGAGGATGCGGTCTGTAGCCGGAGAGTAGGCGGCGCTGCCGAGATAGCTGGTGCTCTCGATGATTGGGCATCTGGAAGATTCTTCAAGGTTTTGGGCGATGATAGCCGTCCGGTCATTCTGGTGGACGGGAGCGTTCTCCGGCGGGATGCCCTCGATATCCTCCGCATTGAAGACGTTCCAGTAGCCCACGAGCTTCGGGTAGCGTCCGGCAAGCTCCTTCTCACCGGTATCCTCGTTTTCCTTGTAGAAGGCGAACTGCTTCCATTTCTCGATGAGCGCGGACTTGGCACCCTTTTTCACGTGCCAACCGGCATCCTTTATCTGGTTGAAGGTAGCCCACCGGTTGTCCGTATAGCCGCGCATGAACCCGATGAAGCCAAGATGCACACGGTTTCCGCCCTGATACACGGTGCCGGAGACGGGGTTGTGCGGTGTTAGGGAGGGCAGGTACGGTTCTGCCCAACGAAGCCCGTCGCGCTTCATGTCCTCGATGATTTTCTCAACGACCACCTGACGCTGGTTATCAATAATCTCCGTAGGAGTCTGCTTCTGCTTAGATTTCATCATGGTCTCCTTTCCGGGAAAGCTCATTGAAATTATACGATAGCTGCCGCTTTTCCGACATGTTCCAAGAAAACGACCCCACAGAATCGCATCTGCGGGGTCTTGACGGTACGTTTGTAGCGTGGGTGCGAACGGATTGAAACCTGCCCTTATTCGGCATCAGAGCCAGTCTGACGGGATTCGGTCGAAACAGTTTCCGTTTGCGCTTGTTTTTGGTCGATACTGGTGGTCACGACCGTCCGTTCGTTCTGCTTCCAGAAGTTATAGGAGCAGGAGACGAGGGAGATGACCTGATTCGGTTCGGAATCGGTATCGAGTACCATGGCGGCAGATTCCCGCGAGGAATCGTACCAACTTCGGAAATCCGATTCACCGGCAAACGCCGTCCGTTTGGTCGGTTCCCATCCCTTCACGATGTTGGCGAAGCGCACGGTGTAGCGCATCTTCTTTTCCGGTGTCTGGATGAATACCTTGGCGTGCTCTGATGCGAAAGTTTTATCGCTGTAGTTCTGGATGTTTCCGAAACAGGTGATGGCACCACCGATACGCAGGCTGTGTCCGAGGATGACGGCATTCGGACTTTGAAAGTCCTCCTTCTCGCATTCTGCGTCGAGATAGAGCGCACCCAAGGGGTTGTAGTTCCGGTAGATATCGTGATGCAGGTAGTAATCCGGGTCAGATGCGTGGGCTTGCAGGATGGGATGGTTGATATCCGTCCCCGGCACGGTTATCCATCCGATAACATCCCCGTTCACACTCTTCCAGTAATCCCAATCAACAGTAGGGAACTCGGATTCCCAACCCCCTGCGCTTTCCGTGGCGGTCTCCTGCGGCGTGCCGTTTGGTGACGGTGATGGACTTGCGTCCTGATAGAAATGAAGCAGCACGCCGAAAAGGATGGCAGCGACGGCCAAGAAGACCGCCGCTGCCGCAAAGGCCGCACGGGATTTCCGGTTATGATTTCCCAATCTGGCCATCTGAATTACTTGGCGGCATCCGATGTGGCCTGCGGGGCATCCTTCGTCGCTCCGCAGGTGGTGCAGACCAGCTTGTCGATGACCGTCTCATCGTAAGCCGGGGTGTCGGTGACCTGTTTGTCATAGCCCTCGCTCACCATGACCTCATCGGTGATGGGGACGTTGGTGGAGTAGCCGGAGTGACCGGTCTGCTTGATGTGCTCATCGGCCTTGCCGTCGATGACCTGCTTGCACTCATTGCAAACGGTATGGTAGGTGGTCTGGTTCTGATAGACGGGTGCCACGTGCTCCGTGTGAGTCACTGCGTCATGGTGGACGGTCTTGTAGGTGATAGACCAGTCGTGGGTGTGAGACTTCTCTTTGCTCTTAGAGCCGTCTTTCGTAGACGCGTCGGAACCGCTTTCCTTGGAATCATTCGCCTGCACGGATTCGGCCTTGGAATCTGCACCGGGTTGGTGGCTGATGCCATAATAGGCACCGCCGCCGATGAGCGCGACGAGGGCAAGGCCGCAGATGGCGGCGATGACCTTCCGGTTGTGTGGCTTCTTCTCGCTTTCCGGGTTTGCCTGCATGTTGTTCTCATCCGCAGGCGCTTCGGCGGAATCCCCGTCGTTCATCTCGATATCGTTCTCTTTATCTTTATCGTCCTTCATGGGTGTATCCCCCTTTCAAATTAAAAGGAAGGCAGGGTGCCGGAGTGTCGCGGCACCCTGCCGATTTCAGGCGTTACGGGCACTAGGCTTCGGTGTTATCCTCTGCGCTCTCGTCCGCATCGCCCTTGGTGGTCTTGCGGCTCTTGATGCCGTAAGCGGTCGCGCAGCCTGCGGCAATCAGGAGAATGCCGATGGCGATGGCGATGTTCGTCATGTCAACGCCGGTCTTTCCGTAGGTGGAGCCTGCCGGGGTCGAGGTGACGGTCACGGACTGTCCCTCGTCGTTGATATCCTTGTGCTCCGCCACGGTAACGTCCGTGGCCTTGCCGTCGATATCGCTCTGTTTGGTCAGCTCCTCGAAGACAACCAGTGTATGACCGTCGAGGGAGGTCGCATCGAACTCGCCGAGGTCGATGGAGACCGTGCCGCTCTCACTGTTCGGCGTGAACTTGAGTTCGGCAGTCACGCCCTTGTCGGCAACCTTCAAAGGCTCGCCGGTCTTCTTATCCATGAGCGTTGCATGGAGCGTGTACTCCTTGCCGGGGATAAGACCCTCATACTTCACCTCATCGGTGATGACGGCATCCTTGCCAGCCATCAGCTCATGGTCACCGTCGGACTTGTCGGTCGCGGTGGTGCCGATGGCACTCGGAGCGAGTTTCACCGTCTGTCCCTCGTTGTCCTTATCGCATTCGCTCGCGACGATGGAAACGGGAGTCTCATCGGAAGCGTTCTCGATGCTGCCCTTGAACATGACCTCGAAGACCACGAGGTTCTTGGTCTCGCCGGACAGGCGGTCGATAACGTCGTTGGAGTTGAAGGTGAAGTCCATGTCGATGGAACCGGACTCCTTCTCAGGGGTGAACTCCGCCGTCTTGTAGACAAGGCAGGAGAGGAGGTCTTTGTTTTCCTCGGCATATGCCTTGACCTTGGCAAGGTCGATGGAAGCGGTCGGGAGCTTCTTTGCGTTCGACCAGTCGATACCATTATCGGTAACCTCGACCTCATCGGCCTTGTAGGTCTCCTCGATATTACGGACGTAGCTTGTGCCGCCGTCTGCGGTGGCGCTGCCGCTACCCTCCAGACCGGTGAGCTTCCAAGTGCCATCTTCCTGCTCGGTGAGAGTCTGGGTGTCGGTCTTGACAGTCCAAGTGCCGTCCTCGTTCTCGGTGCGCTCGGAAGCATCATAGGTGTAGGAACCGTCCGCGTTCTTCACGATGGCGGCACCGTTGCCCCAGTCCTTGTCCTTAACCTTGATGGAGTAGGTGTTCGACTGGAAGCCAAGCACGTTCATCAGGCCGGAGGTGAACTTGATGAGGTCATCCTCGGTATACTTCTTCGCGCCTTCGCCGGTCAGTACGGGAAGACCGGTCTTTGCATCCATCAGGATACCGGCCATGGTGTAAGCCTTGCCGGTGAGCACATGGTCGTACTCCACCTTGTCGGTGACGGTGGACTCGGCATCGGCGATGACGGTCTTGTCACCATCGAGCTTGTCCGTGGCTGTGGTACCAATCTCGGAGGTGTGCATGGTGACCGTCTGGTCTTCATCCTCGATATCGCTATGGGAAGCAATCTCCTTGTCCTTGTAGGACAGGGACTCGAAAGCGACCACCGGTGTGTTGTCCTTCAGAAGCGACCCATCGAAAGTGAAGGTTACATCGACGGTGCCGTAGGTGTCCTCGGGAACGAACTCGGTCTCGGCGGTGACGGGGTTGCCGTCGGCATCGAGGAGCTGCTTCTTGGAGACCTTGCCGTCCTTGTCGGTGACCTTCTCGTAGAGGGTGCCGGAAACCTTGTAGGTCTTGCCGGGAGTGACGTTCTTGTACTTCACGGTATCGACGATAGTAACATCGCCCTCACCGATAAGGTTCTTGTCCGCATCCAAGCCGTCCACGGCAGTGGTGGAAAGCGTGGGCTTCGTGATGGTGACGGTCTGGGACTTGTCCTCGATATCGGCATGGCTCGCGAGTTCCTTGCCGTTCAGGGACAGGGACTCGAAAGCGACCACCTTGTCCTTGGCCTTGAGGTCAGACGCGTCGAAGGCGAAAGTTACATCGACGGTGCCGTAGGTATCATCGGGAACGAACTCGGTCTCGGCGGTGACGGGGTTGCCGTCGGCATCGAGGAGCTGCTTCTTGGAGACCTTGCCGTCCTTGTCGGTGACCTTCTCGTAGAGGGTGCCGGAAACCTTGTAGGTCTTGCCGGGAGTCACGTTCATGTAATGGACGGTATCGACGATGGTGGCATTATCCTCGCCGATGAGGTTCTTATCACCATCAAGGGCATCCGTTGCGGTAGTGGAGAGCTTGGGCTTCGTGATGATGACAGTCTGGCCGGAATCATTCACGTCGGCATGGGAAGCAATCTCCTTGTCGTTGTGGGACAGGGACTCGAAGGCAACGAGAGAGGTACCTTCCTTGAGCGAACTGCCATCGAAGTAGAAGGTCACATCGACGTTTCCGTAGGAGTCCTCTGCGGTGAAGTTTGCTTCCGCAGTGACGGGGGTACCGTTCTTGTCTTTGAATACCTTCTTCGTGACCTTTCCGTTCTTGTCAAGAACCTTCTCATAGAGGGTACCGGTGACCTTGTAGGTCTTACCGGGGGTCACGTTGTTGTAGTGGACAGTATCGCGGACAGCGACATTTTCCTCACCCGTGACCGTCTTGTCACCGTCGGCAGCATCGACGGCGGTGGTGCCGATAACGGGAGCCTTCACGGTAACGGTCTGGTCAATGTCGTTGATATCCTTGTGGTCGGCAATCTCGATACCGTTCGTGGCAACAGTCTCGAAGGCGACGAGCTTGGTGCCGGTCTTGATGCCGCTGGCATCGAAGGTGAAGGTCACGGTCGTGGTACCGCTTTCGGCTTCCGCCGTGAACTCCGCAGTCGCGGTGACGGGGGTGCCGTCGGCATCCATGAAAGCCTTCTTGGTGGACTTGTCCATAAGGGTTCCCGTGAGCGTGTAGGTCTGCCCGGCGGTAAGCCCGGTGTAACGGACATAATCGGTAACGGTAACATCATCCTCAGCGGTGACGGACTTGCTATTGTCCGCATCGCCCACGGCGCTTGTCGAGAGCTTCGGCGTGAGCACGGTCACCTGCTGGGAAACGTCGGATTTATCCCTATGCTCGGCGAGCTTCGCACCCTTTGCATCGGTAAGCGTCTCATAGACCACGAGGGTCTTCCCCTTGAGGTCGTAGGAATCGAAAGTATAGTCAAGGGTGACGGAACCTGCGGAGTCCTCAGCCGTGAAGGTCTTCTCGGCAGTGATAGCCTGACCGTTAACCGTGACGGCATCGCCGGTAGCGGCATCATGCAGCTCACCGATGACGGTGTAGGTCTTACCCGCGACGAGATGGCTGTACTCTACCTTGTCGGAAATCTTGACGGTGCCGACCCCAACGTAATGGTCGCTATCAGAAGCGTCGTAGGCGGTGGTGTGGATTTCCGGCTCCGGGTCATCGAAGGTGCCGAGGTCGATGGTCTTGGCATCACGGGTCACAGTAACAGTCGTGTTGATGAGCGCATAGCCCTCATTAGCGGAGCAGCGAAGCTCTTCGACGGAATAGGTGTCAAAGGGCAGGGCACCGAGCTTGTTGTCCGCCTTGACGGCATCGGAGGTGGAAGTGGTGCCGTTCCCATCGAGCACGCTGTTGTTGCCGAACCAGAAACCGGCGTTAGCATCGAGCTTCGTGCTGTCGATGGTGTCGCTTGCGGTCAGCGCCCAATCGTTCGCGTTGGTGTTCGAGTCATGCGCGTTCCAAGAGGACGCGGAGCTGAAATAGCCGTTCTCGTCGGTCACGGCGATGTGGGACTCGCCGGTAGTGAGGGAGGTCACCTTAAAGGGCACACCGGCGAGGTGCGCGGAACCGTTATCGGCCTTTTTTGTGAACTCGATATCGGAGCGGTAGACCTGCTCGGCAACCTTCGGGACATTGTAAGTACGAACGGCACCTGTGGTCGGATTCTCCTGAATCTTCTGGAAAGACACATCGTCAGACTTCACATAGCCTGCGGGTGCCTTGGTCTCACGAATGACGACAGTACCGCGCGGGATGCACGGGTCGTTATTAGAGTTGTAGTAGAAGGCATCGCCGGAAACAAAATCGTCGGCCTTGAAGTTGGCGATTCCGTTTTCGTTCGTCTTGAACGTCCAAGAACGCGTCGGCTTCACGTCGGCGTTCTTAAGGTCATCGTAGCTCTTGTAGTCAAGGGTGGCATAGTAATCGACGGTGAACTCGGCACCTGCAAGGGTGGCGGAACCCTGCGGGAGGTTGCCCGCGCCGTTATAGGTCTTCTGGCCGTCGTATTTACCAAGGAGCATAGCCATAGGGTCATTTGCAGGATTGTCGCTGACCGAGAGCTTCACAGGCGAGGACTCCCGATTCGCTCCGGAAACATCTGCGGTGTAAACCTGCGAATCGGTGAAATATCCCTTGGGAGCCTTGGTTTCCTTCACGTAGTAGCGTCCGGGATTGAGCGAGACGGTGTTCGCGTTCCCGCTTGCGTTCGTCGTAAGGGTCGCTACCTTGTTCGAGCAGTTGGAGTCAGTGTAGACCCCATATTCGGCACCTGCGAGGGAATAGCAGTCATTGGCATCGGTAAGGGTCTTATTTGAGGAGTCCTTATGCAGTGTCAGATATCCCTTGTGCAACGTCTTGATGACACGGTAGTAGCGAACGGGATACTTGGGCGTGATTTTGGAAATCACGTTGCCGCCTGCGGAGTTCGGGAAATAGCCCTTTACAATTCCGTCTGCGTGGCTGGAAGAGTGCCAGAAAAGGTCTTCCGAGCTGTTGCTGCCCCAGAAGAAGCCGATATGGCAGTCTGAATTGCTATGATTCCAGTCCGCCGGCTCCATGTAGATGATATCGCCCTTCTCAAGGATACCGGACGCGAGCATCTGCTCTTTGGAGCTGAATGTGTAGCTGACGGCATTGTTGTCGCGACAATACTCATCCCATTTATATGCGTTCGTCTCGTTACCCCTGTTGTAGCCGCCCTTGGCGGTATAGTTTCCGATGATGGATGTATCCGCTCCACAGGCACGGAGGACGGCAACCACAAAACCGGTGCAGTTCATATAGGCACCGCTACCGTACTCGCCCTTCGGTTTCCAGCAGTCCCAAGTGTCGATTGCGCCGCCCTCGCCATGAGGCCCTTTGTTGCCGTATGGCGTGGTGAGGTAATACTCGTCGTTCTCGTGCTGGGAGAGCACGGACTCGACCGTCTTGGTGGCACCGAGTGCTTGGTCGATGGTCTGACCGGCAGAATAGGCGCTAACACCCGATTTCTGCGCGGCATAGGCAAGCCCGGTGGGGCAGGCCGATTGGAAGATGAGCACTGCGGTCATGACCGCAGTGAGCACCTTAGATTTCTTGATTCGTCCGAGAATCTTCATGTGTTCTTTTCTCCTTCCTTGTTTGCGTGGTTTTCTGTAGCTTCGTTGGTGGTTCGTTTGAACTGCGTTTCTCGTTGCGTTCTATCTCTAACCGAAGTCATATCTGCCGATAGCCCCGGTATTGTTTTCCTCGTTTTGCCCTTCCCCATCATCGTCTGCGAAGCCCTCGTCCTGAGAGATTTCTGCATCGCGGATGCGCTCGATGGCGGATTCGGTGTAGCCCATGATGCGGGCAATCTCATCATCCGAGTATGTCGGGTGCGCATGTTTCAAGTAGTCGAACACGGCGATGGCGCGACGGTTGATGGATTGCACTGTGGCATCGGAGTAACACAGCTGCTCCATGGCGAAGAACCGCTCGCCGTTTATCAGCTCATCGCCCTCCCGCCACAGGAGCTTTTCGCCGTCCTTCTTGAGCCAGACTACATCGTCCAGCTCATCTGGCGAGACGAGGAGCATGGCGCTCCCGACCTGACGGGTGGCGGCGGGAACCTTGGTGCCCTCAAGGGTCACCTGTCCGCCTGCGTGCTGCGGATTTCCGTCATACCAGTGCTCTGCGAGAATGATGCCGTTTTCCTCAAGGGCACCGAGGTAGAGGTTCCAGTCGGTAAGGATGTTCGTTCCCTTCGCGCGGAACGGCTCGGAGTTCGTCTGGGCGGATGAGTCGAACTTCTCGTAGCGGAAGGACTTGTAGAGCACCTCGATTACCATGAACTGTCACCTCTTTCCTCTGTACTACTGGGCGATATCCTGCCCGGTTCGCGACTTGGTGGACTTGGCGGGGTCATCGCCTGCGAGCGCGTCCTTCCCGGTCTCCATGTCGCGTGCTTCCCCCGCAAGGCTCACGCCGTCCTTGGCGGCGGCACGCTCTGCGGCTTTTCCGGCCTTATAGGCATCCTGCGCCACCTTGAGTGCGTGGGTGAGGTCGGTGGCCTTCACCTCGTAGCGCTGATACGGGTGCTCGGCATCGTCCTTCTTCCCCGTCCAGATGGGCACCGGCTCGTCCTTCTTGAACGAGACCGTGGCGCGTCCCTTCTCAAGCATGTCCTTCTTCATGTAGTCGGAGAGGAACACATCGGTTGAGAAGCCGCTCACGTCGATGCCGTTCACCTTCGTCCCCTTGGGGAAGGAAACGAAGCACTTCTCGAAGGTGCGCCCGTCGCTTGTCTGAATGTCGTGGGGCGTGAGGAAGGCGGCGGGCATGTTGATTTTGGCGTAGTTGTCTGCCTTGGGAGCCTGCTCTGGCTCCGGTGTCTTCTTGGGCATGTTTTTTCATCCTTTCTGTCTGTGCGGAACTTGTAGTCCCGCGCGGTATGTATACGGTACCCGATTTTAGCACAATGGTGTGTTTTGGCTGCTTGGGATAGCTGTCGGCGAACGGATGCAAGTCCGGTTCGAGTGAAAGCGGCTCATGCTTATCGCACCCCCTTCACATGGTTCGTGGGTTGTTCCGCGCGGGTCGTATCGCAGGTTTCGAGCACGGCGCTTCCGGAAGTGCAGTCATGGGATTCGGCGTTCAGGTCGTAACCGCTTTCCAAGGCATCCGTGAACTCGCTACCGTATATGTTTTCGAGTGCCGCGTGGCACGCATCCTGCATTTTGGCAAGGCTCATATGGTCTGCCGATGCGAACTCGTTTAAGTCACGCATATTGCCCATGACTTCGGTATCGAAGGTGAAGGCCGGGTAGGAGCAGAACCCCGAACGCATGAACTGGCCGGTGAAGGCTCCGAGCTGGGAGATTTTCGAGAGCATCGCTTCTCCCATGTTATTGGTGTCGAGGAAAACGGTCGCGTCCTGTTGCAGTGGGGAACCGAAGTTCACGGTGACGCTGCTCCAAGGCTGTCCGAACGATTCCTCGGTTGGGTCGGAGAGATAGGCGGTCACTGCAAGGTTGCCGTCCGCATAGGACTCCCTGACGAGTTCGACCTGCTGGGTGTATCCGAAGGCATCGAAGGAGAACTCGATGCCCGATTTCTCACTGTCGTTTCCTTGCAGGTTCCCGGAAAGCATGTCCGGGGAGAGTGGTCGAAATCCATGTTCCGAATATCCTCGGGAAGCATATCCGGTGATAGGAGTGTTGCCATGTCATTCCTTCCTTTCTGCCGCTACCTGCGGCCTTTCTTCGTGGGTTTTCTCGGTGTGAAAATAGGTTCTACCGACCCGTCCTTTTGAAGAACGACTGTGCAATCGAAGGTCTTTCCGGCCTTGGACTTGCAGCCCCTTAGCGAGACCGCCTTCCCGTCAAGAAGGGATGCGGCCTGCTTCTCGGTGAACTTCTTGGTGCAGAAGCCAAACAGCTTGAACCCGCAGCCCGCGACCTCCTTCCAAGTGCCGTCTTCCTGCTTCTCGTTCTTGATGGAGGAGCAGGCGTAGATGGAGCCGGTCTTTATAACGTCCTTGCCGCACCTCGGACACTTGCCCACTACGGTCTTTCCGGTACCTGCGATGGATGCGCCCACGTAGGCGGTCTCGCGGTGGTGATTGAAGACCTCGATGACGGAATCTTGCAGGGCGTTCACGTCCGCCTTGCCGTCTGCGATATCCTGTTGGATGAGCCACCATCTTGCGGTCACGTCTGCACCGCGAATCTCCGGCGGGAGGAGTGCGTAGAACGCCTTGGCCTTATCGGTTGCTCGAACCTTTCCCTTTCGTTCCTCAAGGTAGCCACGGGTTTTCAGACCCTCGATGATGGAGGAGCGGGTGGCCGTCGTTCCGATACCGCCGTGTTCGCCCTTCTTGCCGTCATCCTTACGCTTAAGGATTTCCCGGATTTCCGGGTCTTTGACGTACTTCGCGATGGATGCCATATCTGTGATGAGGGTGCCCTCCGTATAGGGTGCGGGCGGGGTGGTCTCCCCTTCCGTGATTGAGCAGAAGATACCGGCAAGGGTGTGGCTTCCTGCGGGAACCCATGGGTTCCCCGTATCGGAATCCTCTCTGACACGGCTGTTCGAGACGTTCGGGAAGACAGCCGTGAACCCCGCGTCCGAAAGGCGCTTCGCTGTGAGCTTAAGCGTTCCGCCGTCCACGCTTACCGTGCTCTCGCTCACGTCGTACACGGCGGGAGGAAGAAATTGCATCGCATAGCGCTCGCAGATGGCGGTGTAGACCTTGGCTTCGTCCGGTTCCATCGCGGACACGGGCGCATCCGCTTCCTGCGGGATGATGCCGTGGTGGGCGGTCACGTTCCTATCGTTGAACGCCTTGGAGTGGAGCCGGTAATCCAAAGGCCAGCGCACGCCGAGGTTCTTCATCGCCTGCGCAAGGACTGCCGGTGCCTGCTCTCGGTGCTCTTCCTTGAGGTATTGGGAATCGGAGCGGTTGTAGGTGATGGCTTTGTACTTATCACGCAAATCCTGCGTGATTTGCTGAGTCTCGGCGGCAGTGAAGCCGAAGCGCTCGCTCATGTCGGAAAGCAGCACGGTCAAGTTGTAGGGAAGCGGCGGGTTCTCCTGCTTTTTCGATACGGTCGTTTCAAAGCGCAGGTCGCGTCCGTCGAGCTTTTCCTTAAGGGCTTCCAGCGTATGCCGCTCGAACAGATGCTTCTCACCGGCAAGCAGCTCCTTTCCCGGCAGATACTTGAAGGTGAGTTCTCCGGCATCCGAATCACCGCTTGCAAACAGCTCGTAGAACTTTCGGGTGACGTGGTGGGCGATGGCTTCGTCGCGTTTCACCACAAGCCCCAGCGTCGGGGTCTGCACGCGTCCGACGGTGAACAGGCCGTCGAGACGCTTGGTGGCGAGTCTCGTCTCGTTCACGCCGAAGCACATATCCGCCATCTGTCGGGCATAGGCGGCGTTCCCGGCACCCCGGCAGGAGTCGTTGGGCACGAGCTTGTCGAATGCCTTCACGATGTTCTTCTCGATGTTGTCGTTCACGTAGACGCGCTCGACCTTACCGGCGTAGCCGAGGTAGTCCAAAAGCTCGTCCACGATAAGCTGCCCCTCATCGTCCGGGTCACCGGCGGCGATGACGGAATCGCAAGTTTCGAGGAGTCCAGCAATCTGGTCTATGAGGGGCTTCTTGCTCTCTCCGGTCTTCTTATCGACCGCCGGTTCCTTCGGCCAGTCGTGAACCTCGATAGGGAGTACATCAAGGCTCCAAGGCATTCCCCATTTTGGGTCGATGGCATCCGGTTTTACCAGTTCCAAAAGGTGGCCGGCGCAGGCACAGACCGTGTAGCCGTTTCCCGAGATGGGAAGGCGGGCGCTTTCGGACACCTCTTTTCCCGTGATGGCGCGGGCGATATCGCGGGCGAGCATCGGCTTTTCCGCGATGACTAATTTGCTCATATGGTTTCCTTCCTTTCTGGTTTGCTAGGCTTCTGGGAATGAAAAGGCGGAGATATCGTCATCGTCATCATCGAACCCATAGTCGGCGGCATCGCTTGGAACCCAACGGGTACCGGCGGGCACTTCGGCGGCAGGCTCGGCTTCGCGCAGGTACTTAAAGTCGATGAGACGGGAGGTCAGGCTCGCTTTGAGGGAGATGCGACGGATGGCCGGAAGATGATTTACCGAGTTCCAACAGAGCAGGGCGAAGTCCTCGTCGGCGAAAAGTCCCCCGCAGTCGGCGGGCTTCACGCCGTCGGAGTTTCGCCTGAACGTGCTCGGCACCCAAAGATACTGATGATATTCCGCTACATAACTGTATGTTTTCCCTTTTTCAATTTGGATGAACATGAGGTCGAGGGCGGACTTGAAGTCCTCGTCGTTTTCACGCGCATCTGCAAGGGAGAGGAGTACGGCTAGGCTTTTCAAAGAGAGGTCTTTGCGCGGAAACCATTCCACGAGAAGCCCGACGAGCGCCATGAGATAGTTGCGTTCCGTACGGTCGGCAATCGCAAGCTCTGGCGAAAGCTCATCCGTGATGCGCAGAAAATCGCGGCACCATTCGGCAACATCCTTGTTGGTTCTAAGCTCTTCGATGGTCTTCATGTTAGGAACGACCTTCCTGTTCGAGGTTTTCGGTGTCTTCTCTTTTTTCTTCTTGAAGAACATGCTTTGAAATCTCCTGACCCGTATCTATCCAAGGCACTTCGGGCGTTGCAGAATCCTGTCAATATTGAGACCGGAGCAGTTTCCCGCAAGCGGAAGCCCGGATAGGTCTTCGAGCGCTTCGATTTTCCTGCCGCTTACGAACACGAAGGCATCCATATCCCGTAACAGAGCGAAGTAACGGATGAAGTTCTGTCTGCTGTAGACGCTCAAGACCATATTCGTCTCAACTTCGCGCTCCCCGTAGTTTCCTGTGCCGTCCGGCTTGATGCCCGCGATGAGCGGGGTGTCGTAGGCATCGGTCGCGAGAAGGATGGCAAGCAGAACATCGTCCCTGGTCGGGCTGTTGGCAAGAACCACCGGGGAAGCAAGAAGCTCGGGAAAGCGCTTTACCTGTTCGATGGAGAAGCCGTGCCGGTGGGGGTTGTAATCGGATTTCGGTGTGAGAGCCTGAAAGAGATGCTTTTGCGTGTAGAGCATGGGGCGCTGCTCGAACCCGGTCTTTAAGAATATCTCCGGCGTGTCGCAGACTTTTAGGGCATCGTAGGGGCTGTATGCGCCGCAGGCGGCAAGGTCAACTTCGTGTCCGAACCGCAGGTACTCGCTGCATCTGTTCGCATAGGCTTCTTGTGCTTTTACATTTCCGTTCCCATCCTTAAGGCGGGCGATGCCGCACGTGTCGAGATAGGTCAGGCGTTCATTATCCGGCATTGCCACGGAGTTCTCGTACTCGCAGATGGTCGTGATAATCTCGGAGCCTTTTTCTGCTTTCATCATTCGCACCTCCCGTTCTTTTTCGCATTTGTGGAGATGCCGCTCCCATACGGGATACGGCATCCTGTCTTTCAATTTTTTGTCACTTCGGGTTCTATCCGATGTTCTGGTCATCCTTTCCGGGCGCATCCATTGCAGGTGCATCCGCCGCGAGCGCGTTCCTGCCGGATGTGCAGTCGTGGCTCTCCACGGAAATGTCGTAGCCGCCCGGAGTGATACCGTGCCGGATATCATCGACAGCCTTTGCCCCGCTTCCGGGTCTACTGATAACGGTGAAGTACCCTTCCACGCGGGCAGTCTCCCCATCCGTGAGCGACCGGCTCTCCCCGGTCTCCGGGTCGAAGCCCACGGCTACGATATCGCCGTTTAGAACGGTGTAGAAATCCCCCATCTCCACGACCTTCGAGTAATCGAGCTGGGAGAGATACCCGGCTTTTGCCATCTCCTCGGTGGCGAAGATGGCACGATTTGGCGGGCAGGTGAACAGACCCTCCTCGTTCACGTAAAGGGAAACCTCCTCGCCGAAAGCGATATCGAAAGTCTCGATATTTCCACCCACCAGCGCTTGCAGTGATTTCAAGGTGGAGCCGTTTTTATCCGGCAGAAGGGTCACCTCGCGCGGAGGTTCGCCGGTGGCGATGAGCATGGCACGGATACCCTGCTCTTCGGGAGTACCCAGTGCGTCTTCGGGAAGCGGTGCGCCGCCCTCGCTCTGGATAAAGGCGGAAAGCTCCACGCGGGCGCGGTTCATCGTCGAAAAATGGTTTGCGACCTCGTAGCGGCTTTCCAGCTGCTCCCGGAGCAGGACTTTCAGGAGAGGAATCCGGTATTCGTCACCGGCTGTCTCCTTGAAATCACCGATGGGGTCGTAATCCGGGTTGCCCCAATCGGAGCGGAATCCGCCGTCTTGCAGCACGCGGCGCACGTACTCCTCCGGCTGCTCATCGAGATTCAGGTATCCGGTGAGGGTTGCCCAAGTATCCCCCTCCGGCCAAGCGAAGGCATAGGTGAAGGACTCCTTATCCGTCTGTTTGACGAAACCTGCGCCCGCGCCTTCCCTGCCGAACAGGGAACCTATCTCCTTGAAATTATCGGTCATCTATTCCATCTCCTTGTTCTGATTGATTTTCGGGGTGCCATCGAGTCCCGTCTGTTCCGCAAGTGCTTCCTTGCCGGATGCCATGTCACGGGACTCGGACTTGACACCGGTTTCGGCAACCTGTGCCTTTTCGGGTTCCACCTGTGCCAGCAGATGCTCCTTCATGGATTCCAGAGCCGGAAACGGGGTGCCGTCCCTAGCTTCCGCGAGCAGGTAGCGCATCTGCTGGGAGGTAAGGGCTGGGGTGTGCATAAGGATTGTGGAGACCTTTGCCATAGTGGTATCGGAAAACTCTGCCGCCGTTGCATCGAAGACGGCCATGAGCTGTTGCGCGTTCATGTCCGCGCACGCCTGCATGGTCATCATGAGAAGTGGCGTGTTATATCCGCACCGGTTCACGGCATAGGCACAGGCGCTCATCTGCTCTACGGAAAGGGAAGCCGGGAACAGCCCCGCAAAGTCCGCATCGCTCAGGTCTGCAACCGGGGTCTGCCCGCGCATGGCGGTAAGAAGCGCGATTTGCTGCTCCGGTCTGTAGTCCGGGTTCATGATACGCGCCACCTGCGCTTCGGTCAGCGAGCGCTCACCGGTATAGGGGTCATGACGTGCGTTTTCCATGGCGGCGGCGATGACCTCCATGCTCTCAGGGGTAAACGCGGGCTTCGCGATGGCGCGGACGGTCTCATAGGGGATATGGCCGCGCACGAGGATGTTGTTGATGGTGAGCAGCTGGGAGCGGGAGAGACGTTCCACAGGCAAATCGCTCCCCCCGTGCGCCACGACCAGATAGGCGGCTTCCATGCGCCGTGCGTCCATCTGCGGGTCTAGGAAGCGTGCGAAGTCTCCGCCCCTGATGGCTATTTTCGCGATGGCCGTCATCTGCGCTGCGGTGTACTTGGGGGTCGCGAGAGCATCCAGCACGTCTTCTCCCACCGCCGGATTCAGCGCGGCGGCGATGATGGCATTGGCCTGAAAGCCATTATATTCGTGCTCGGTCAGGCGCATCGCGTCGGCTTCGGTTAGGCCACGGTCGATGGCCTGTTCGTACTGAACAAGCTGTTTGTCGGTAACGGTTTCCGGGTCGAATGTTTTTCCGACCGGTGCCATAGGCATTCCTCCTTTCTTATGAAGCAGTTCCGCTACAGGGACGTATCCGCCTGTTCCGAGCGTGTCGGAGCATCTTTCGTCTCCGATTGGTTATCGAGCGCGGCGGCTGAGGCCTTCGCATCGTAGGCTTCGGATGCGAGAGATACGTCAGGCTCTTCCTGCTCGGCAGATACAGGCTTCTCGGCTGCACGCATGGCTTCGGCGGGGGAAGCCCCGTCCATCAGCGCGAGGTCTACCGAACGCAGCTGCGCAAGGTCAAGCTCCGTCACGGGGAGGTCTTTGCCGCCGTGGAACAGCACGGAAACAGCCGCCCTCAGAGTCCGCTCGTCCATATTGCGAAAATCGAGGGGGTTCTTGCCGACATAAGCGATATCCAGAAGACCGCGCATCTTACCGGACGAAAGGGTCTTGTCGGCTATCGTCTCAAGCGTCTCGTGCGAGACGCGAGGGTTACGGGCGGCTTCCATGAGGATATCCGCCTGCCTGTGAGAGAAATCATGCTTAGCAATCTGCGTCGCGATGGGAAGCGGCACATGGCTCTCCATCGCTTCCGCGTAACGTGGGTAGTCTACGTTTTCAGGTACCGTCGCAACGCTCTCCGGCACCGCTTCATAGGAGACGATATTTCCGTCGATGCAATAGCCGAGGTCGATGGGGAGATAGGTGCCAGCTTCCTTGGTCTCGGGGGAAAGTTCGCTCTCCTTAACGAGTCCCATGATGCGGTACACGTCCTCGGGGGTCGCACCGGAATCGAGAAGTTCGTGGAGGGTGTTCTCGATAGCACCGGACACATCCTCCATCTCCGGGTCGGACTTGCGCTCACCGAACGCGAAGCAGGGACGGGCGAAGTTGGTGTTCAGGGTATCGACGGTATAGACCCTGAGCGCATACTCCCCCGGAGCGTACCAGTAGTCCTCATCGTTGTGGTAGGTGAGCAGGAGGGAGAGGTCAACGGGAATCTGCTCCTGCCCAATCCAGAAGTCGTTATCTGGCATGGCAATCATCCTTTCTGTGTTTCTAGTTATGCGGTTTGCTGGCTTTCTGTGGTTCTATCTAACGGGAGAGGTCGGGCTTTGCGACCAGATGCTCGCGGGAAGGTGCGGCAGATGCGCCTGCAAGCTGTTTGGAAGCGGCCATCATGTCCTTGGCTTCCCCGGAGAGGGAGATGCCGCCACCGCCCTTTCCTCCGATGCCCGCACCCTTTGTCACGACGGCCTGAACGACCTCTTTTGCGGCCTGCTTGGCGGTATTCACAAGGCCGCTTCCCGTGCTGTCACCGAAATCTTCTGCCATGTTCATTTCTCCTTTCTTGCCAAAAACGCCTAAAGGGCGTTGTCGTTGCTGTCTCTCGACTCATTCAGTTTCCGAATCATATTGAGGGCGGCTTTCCTGTTCTCCGGGAGAGCGAAGCGCGAGAGGGCGGCTTCTCTCGCTTCTCCCGAAAGGGAATAGCCGCCATCGTCCGCACCGGGCAGGATGCCGAAGACCTCCTTGCAGGTCTCCTTGAGGAAAGCATTCACCTTCGCAAGGTCATCGCCCTCAAGCCAGTCGGTTGCGGCTTGTGTGCTGAGTGGATAAGCGAATCCATACGCTTCAAGGCCGTCGAGGTCGGCACCGACCATTCCGTTCCAAGGGTAGCCGAGCAGGGTGTTCATGTGGAAACTGGCTACGAACTGCCCGTTATCCTCGGTATTGTAGAACTCGACCATCGTGTCACCGCAGGGGGGATTTTCATTCTCGCTTTTTGGTAAGCCGCCATCCGCGCGGGGTTCACCGGGATAGACGAGATGCACGCGCCACCTGCCGGTAGTGAACTCGCGTGGGCAGGCATAGTTAAAGTCCTTTGTCTTCTTCTTACGCTTCATGCTAAATGGCATCTCCGTTGTTCTCGATGGAATCGAAACATTCCTGAATCATCTCCGCAACGGATTTCCGGTTCTCGTTCAAACCATTGCGGGAGGTGGCAGCATCCCTTGCTTCCCCCGAAAGGGAATAGCCGTCCTCCCCCCTATCGTCACCGGGAAGGGAGCCGCAGAACTCCATGCAGCTTTTCTTGAGAAAGTCGTTCACCTTCGCAAGGTCATCGCCTTCAACCGTCCAAGCGGGGATACCGCCATCAAGGGAGAACTGGTTCCCGTTCTTGAGCATCGTGTCGAGGGAGACGGCAATGGAATTATCCTCAAGCAGGTCGGTCATGTAGTAACGAGAGACGAACTGCCCGCCCGGGAAGCGTGCGGCATCCTGCGAGGTATCGTAGAACTCCACAAGGGGGTAGGACGCGCGATGGACGGCGGCAGGTGCGCCAGAGTAAGCATTTAGCTCATAGGTCAGGCAACCATCGAGACCGTAACGCTCTCCGGGGTAGATAAGATGCACACGCCATTTGCCGGTGGTGAAGTCGTGAGGGAGCGTCCCTTCCTCTTTCTCGTATTCCTCAGAAGGGCATCCGAAGGACTGCTCCACGTAACGGGGGGTGGCGCAGAGTTCCGGGCTGTTATAGAGGTCGTGGACGAACCGGTTCTCATCGCCAAGCTCATAGTGCTTTCCCATGGCGGTAAGCCCATCGAGGGGCAGATAATCCTCGTAATCGAGCTGTTCCCAAAGGCGCTCGCCCTCATCGGTGAGCTGACGCATCTCGACGGATACGCGCCCGTCATGGTGGGCACCGGCAAGGTAAAGCGTGCCGTTTTCGTCCCAGACCTTCTGAATCTCGCAGTCGGCGAAAACGTTGCCCTGACCGAAACGGGATGGAGAGCAATCGGTGGCGGCATCGAAGTCCTTGTAGACGGCGATGCCGGTGGACGTGCCGTTCCAGCGCCCAACACTTCCCGACACGAGGATGTGGTTGCCGCCGTAAGGGTTGACGAAATCCGACATGTCGGACTTCTCCCCGTTAAAGAAGGCGGCAAGTGCCCGCATCTCCTCCTCGTAATCGAAATCCTTCATCTCCATCTGATGATTGAAAATCTCATCGTCGGTGAAGTCCTCGCGCACCTCATCCTCGGTCAGACCGTCACGTTCCATGAGGTCGTTTATCGCCATCTCTTCGCCTTCGTCTCCGTAGTAGGAGTCTTCGTCGAAGACGATGCGCTCTTTCGGTTTCGGTTCCATAGAGTCTCCTTTCAGCAGAAAACGGGTGGAGCCTTGCCCTCACCCGTTTTCAGGCACATTT
>ERZ838118.2034-NODE-2034-length-22634-cov-6.479295_pt1 | contig 22634 bp, 17 predicted proteins | sample MGYA00519863_ERZ838118 | MGnify/ENA primary metagenome ERZ838118 (study PRJEB31850, sample SAMEA3708827) | human gut metagenome | biome: human gut; feature: human-associated habitat; material: faeces | place: China | collected 2014 ...
GGACGTACTTGTCGGTGTGGTCGCCGATGATCTTGATGGAGTTCTTGTTCGCGCCAACGGTACCGTCGCCGCCGAGACCCCAGAACTTGCACTCGGTGGTGCCTTCTGCTGCGGTGTTCGGAGCCGGCTTCTCTTCCAGAGACAGGAAGGTTACGTCGTCGGTGATGCCGAGAGTGAACATCTTCTTCGGCTCAGCCTTGGTCAGCTCCTCGTATACAGCGAATACGGAAGCCGGAGGCGTGTCCTTGGAGCCCAGACCGTAACGGCCGCCGGTTACAACCTTGTCGGTGATGCCTGCGTCAGCCAGAGCGGTAACAACGTCCATGTAGAGCGGCTCGCCCTGGGAACCCGGCTCCTTGGTGCGGTCGAGAACTGCGATCTTCTTCGCGGTCTCCGGGATCGCTGCGATCAGCTTGTCAGCGCGGAACGGACGGTACAGGCGAACCTTGACCAGACCGACCTTCTCGCCGTGTGCGTTCAGGTAGTCGATAACTTCCTCTGCAACGTCGCAGATCGAGCCCATAGCGATGATAACGCGGTCAGCATCAGCAGCGCCGTAGTAGTTGAACAGCTGGTAGTTGGTGCCGAGCTTGGCGTTGACCTTGCCCATGTACTCCTCTACGATGCCCGGAACTGCCTCGTAGAACTTGTTGGATGCCTCACGATGCTGGAAGAAAATGTCGCCGTTCTCGTGAGAGCCGCGCATCATTGCGTGCTCCGGATTCAGAGCGCGCTTGCGGAATGCTTCAACAGCATCCATGTCGCACATTTCCTTCAGATCCTCGTAATCCCAAACCTGGATCTTCTGGATCTCGTGGGAGGTACGGAAGCCGTCGAAGAAGTTGATGAACGGAACGCGGGACTTGATGGTAGCCAGATGAGCTACTGCGGACAGGTCCATAACTTCCTGCGGATTGGTCTCTGCGAGCATAGCAAAGCCGGTCTGACGGCATGCCATAACATCGGAGTGGTCGCCGAAGATGTTCAGAGCGTGGGAAGCAACGGTACGCGCGGATACGTGGAATACGCACGGGAGCAGCTCGCCTGCAATCTTGTACATGTTCGGGATCATCAGCAGAAGACCCTGAGATGCGGTGTAGGTGGTGGTGAGAGCACCTGCTGCCAGAGAGCCGTGTACGGTACCTGCCGCACCTGCCTCGGACTGCATTTCGATAACCTTTACGGTAGTACCGAAAATGTTCTTCTGACCTGCGGCTGCCCACTGGTCAACGCTGTCTGCCATAGGGCTGGACGGGGTGATCGGATAGATGCCCGCAACCTCGGTAAATGCATACGACACATGTGCCGCAGCGGTATTACCGTCCATGGACTTCATCTTTCTTGCCATGAGATATATCCTCCTATTTAATTATAGCGTCGGATTTTAAAAAGCCCCTTTTTAGTGTATTTTACACGATAACAAGACTTTTTTTCTGAAATTTATTGTATCACCGATGCAAACGATTGTAAACAGCAAAAGCCGTTTTTTTCGCTTGTTTTTTCATTTTTTGATAAGCCGTTTTGCATCGTGAAACAATTTCCGTTTTTCCATCCGTTTTTCCTGTGCAAACCTACAGTTTTTGTATTGTGGAAGGGGGAGTGATATGGTATATTTATTCTATACAGCGGTTTTTGCTCCACGGAAGAAGCACAGCTTCCCTCGGAAAGGATGGATCGAGCATGGTCTCTCGCGTATTTTCCGCCGGTATCGACGGCATAAACGGATATATCGTCACGGTTGAGTGTCTGCTTTCGGGCGGACTGCCGCGGCTCGATGTGGTAGGACTGCCGACCGGCGCGGTCAGCGAGGCCGGAGAGCGCGTGCGCGCCGCCGCGAAATCCTGCTCGTTCGACTGGCCTGTGTCGCGCCTGACGGTCAACCTCGCCCCGGCGGACACGCGCAAGGCCGGGACCGCCTTCGACCTGCCCATCCTGCTGTCCATTCTCGCCGCCGCAGGCGAGATCAACGCCCTGCCGCAGGACGCGCTGTTCTTCGGGGAGCTTTCGCTCTCCGGCGAGCTGCGTCCGGTGCGCGGCGCGCTCTCCATGGCGCTCGCGGCGCGAAGCGCGGACTTCCGTGCGGTCTACGTCCCGGCGGCCAACGCGCAGGAGGCCTCTTATGCAGACAGTCTGACCGTCTATCCCGTGCGCACGCTCAGCGAGCTCATCAATCACCTCAGCGGCCGAAAGCAGCTTGTCCCCTGCCCTCCGCCGCCGGAACCGAAACCGGCGGAGCACGATCTCGACTATGCGCATGTGCTCGGGCAGCACCTCGTCAAGCGCGCGCTCGAGGTCGCGGCCGCCGGCGGGCACAATGTCCTGCTCTCCGGCTCCCCCGGCTCGGGCAAGAGCATGATGGCCAAGCGGTTTTCGTCCATCCTGCCGCCGCTCTCGCATGACGAACGGCTGGATGTCATCCGCGTCTGGTCGGCGGTCGGCCGGGCGCAGGAGGCCGTCGACCGCGCTGAGCGGCCGTTCCGTGCGCCGCATCATTCCTCCTCGGCGGCAGCGCTTGCCGGAGGCTCGGGCTCGCCCGGACGGCTTCCCCTGCCCGGCGAGATCACGCTCGCGCACCGCGGCGTGCTGTTCCTCGACGAGCTGCCCGAGTTTCGGCGCGACGCGCTCGAGGTGCTGCGGCAGCCGATGGAGGACGGAAAGCTGACCATCGCCCGGGCGGCCGGACAGGTCACTTATCCGGCCGATTTTCAGCTCATCGCCGCCATGAATCCCTGTCCGTGCGGCTGGTACGGCACAAACCGCTGCACCTGCACGAAGGAGCGCGTGCAGCAGTATCTGCGCCGTCTGTCCGGGCCGCTGCTCGACCGCATCGACCTCCAGATCACCGTGCAGCCGGTCGAGTACGAGGCGCTCGCCGCGCGCAGCCGCGCACAGGAGGAAAGCTCGGAGACCATCCGCGCCCGTGTGCTCGCCGCCCGGCAGCGGCAGTATGACCGGCAGGGCGAGGACGTCTGCAACGACGCCATTCCGCCCTCGCTTCTCGCGGAGTTCTGTCCGCTGACCGACGAGGCGTCTGCCGTTTTCCGCCGCGCCTTCGAGCGGCTCGGTCTGACCGCCCGCGCCCATGACCGCATTCTCCGCGTCGCGCGCACGATCGCGGACCTCGCTGAAAGCGACACCATCGGCGCCGAGCATATCGCCGAGGCCATCCAGTACCGCACGCTCGACCGCATGGCAAATTTTGAGTAATATATTATAATGTATAAAGGAGCACTTTCATGAACAGCTTTTTCGCGTTTGACCTCTACGGCACCTTTGTGACGGTTTTGAATACCGCGCTCGCGGTATTCATCATCTGCCTGCTCTTCAAGTGGCTCCGCCGGTCGAAATAACCGGCCATCCCCCCCGAAAGGACATTCATTGTGATACAGAAACACTGCTGGGAATGCGGCGCAGCGCTCATCGAAAAGCCGCTCGAGGGCGAAGGCATCGTGCCCTTCTGCCCCGTATGCGGCGAATACCGCTTTCCCATGTACAACGCGGCGGTCAGCATGATCGTCGTGGACGAAAACACCGGCCGCATCCTGCTCATCCAGCAGTACGGCAGACCGAGCTATATCCTCGTCGCCGGTTATATCAACCGCGGCGAGAGCGCCGAGACTGCCGTCCGGCGCGAAATCCTCGAGGAGACCGGTCTGCACGCCGGCCGTATCCATTTCAACCGCACCCGGTTCTTCGAGCCGTCCAACACGCTCATGTGCAACTTCACCGCCTTTGTCCCCGACGCGGAGCGCATTCACGTGAACCGCGAGGTCGACCGCTTCCGCTGGTTTTCCCCGGCAGAGGCGCGCGCGAATATCCGCCCGAACAGCCTTGCCGCCGCTTTTCTGGATGCGTGGCTGGATGAAAACGACCTGTAAATTCGATAAAATAGACATTCCCCGGCGTTTTGTTGTTGAAACATTCTCTGTTTGATGATATAATGTTAATATGTATATGCAGACATTTCTTTTCGGTCTGCGCACAATCGTTGTGCTCCGTCGGCGTGTGCGTGCACGCACCGGAGTTATCCACAGTCTGTGTGGATAAGCTTGTGGAAACTGTGAATAAATCTATATTTTTCACAAATTCGACACAAAAGCCCATTAAACTATATACATATAATACAGGAAATTAACACAGGAATTTACAGGAGGTCTTCTCTATGCCATACCACTTTGTTCGCCGCGCAGGCGTTCTGGCTCTCGCGGCGACTATGGTCGTGCCGCAGGCCGGTGCGCTCTCCGACGTTTCGAGCTGGGCGCAGGAGGATATTGCTGCGGCACAGCAGGCGGGCCTTATGCCGACCTCGCTTGCAGACAGCTCCGCCCGTGAGGAGATCACGCGCGCCGAGTTCTGTGCGATCGCCGTCAAGGCCTACAAGCAGCTGACCGGCAAGGCGGTCTATGCCTCAGGTCAGAAGTTCTTCCGCGACACGGACGACGCCAACGTAAACGCAGCCTATTCTCTCGGTCTGGTCACCGGCCGCGCCAGCGGCTATTTCGACCCGAACGCGAGCATCGAGCGTCAGGATCTGTGCGTCATTCTCAACAACATCCTCGACAAGGCCGGCATTGACGCGCCGGAGATCGCGGGCGACGCCTGCGTCGAGGACTATGACGACGTCAGCACGATCAAGTCCTACGCGGTCGACCCGGTCGTCCGCATGGTGGACTACACCATCGTCAACGGCATCTCGGACGGCTTGGGCAGTGCGCAGCTGGCTCCGTCCGGCACCGCGACGCGCGAGCAGGCCGTTATCATGGCCAACCGTTTCTGCAGCGAGTTCGAAAAGCTCTCGCCGAACAAGTCCGAGGTCGTTATCACCAAGCCGAACACGACGGTCAGCACGCCGAACAACCTCTGGAACACCCCGAGCACGATCATTCCGGACGATAAGATGACGTTCGTCTACGGCCCGGGCGGCTCGAAATACACCTCTGCCGAGGAGGCCGAGGCGCACATGGTCGAGATTGCAGTTCCGGTATGGCGTCTCCAGTCGGACGGCACCAAGACCACCGGCACCGCTTACTTACAGGTCAACGCCTCGCTCGCCGCGATCTACAAGGCGATCTTCGAGGAGATCTACAACGGCGACGAAAAGTTCCCGATCAACGACGTCGGCTGCTATTCGTGGCGTACCGGCGAGCATTCGCAGGGCACCGCGGTCGATATCAACCCGAACGAGAACATGGAGGCGACCATCAACGCCGACGGCTCGCTCACCCCGACCTGCGGCACGCACTGGACGCCGTACACCGACCCGTTCTCCATTCCCGAGGGCGGCGACGTTTACAACGCCTTCACCAAGTACGGCTTCGCCTGGGGCGGCAACGCCTGGCACAGCAAGCGCGACTACATGCACTTCAGCTACTTCGGCAAGTAAAAATTTCGAAAAGACTGCTTTATGCAGTCTTCAGGATGACGAAATTGCAAGAATGATTTATTATGCGTATGATGCGTACGGCTATCCCGGTGTAAGTTCTTGGAGTGCAACCAGAACCGTTCCATATTGTACAGCTTAAAAAATATTCGGGACAACCTTTGCATAGGTTGTCCCGATTTAAAATGGTGATAATGATGAAGAGAACATTATTTATGTCAAGCGTATATTTAATCTTGTCAGGCTTGATAATTTTTTTTGCTGACTATTTGACAACACCTTTTATACAGAAGTTGTATGGTTCAGGAATATCATTGGAAATAGTAGTAAGAATTAGATACAGTATTTCGGTAATTCTTTCTGCTATAGTCTTTTTTCTTTTTCTTAGATTCTGGAAAAAAAGAAAGCAAAATTTGTTGCAAGTAAAAATAATATCAAAATGCATATTTGCTTATGTAATTTTATCGCTTCTATTAAAAACGTTTTTTCGGTCTTCAGTAATTATAACTTGGGCGGTTAATATTATATCGATTCCAGTTAATATTTTTACCTGCTATTACGATTTTGTGTTAGCTTTTTCGACTCATCCAATTGCATATATAGTTGGTTTTCTGCTATCACTGCTCCTGCCTTTTTTGATGTATTATCTTATCGCAAAAGAAACAAAAGAATTCGACTCCAAACCATAAAATGCGTCAATCTTTCTAAAACTTATAAGAGCCTTATAAAAGACAAGATTTCCCAACTGTGCTCACCTCATGGATGCCAATACATATTCTGTACGCCGTTATATCCAGTAAGTCACATTTAAAAAATTCCACTCGGACTCGTGAAGTTCAAGTGGAATTTTTGGGATGTTTTGAAACAGTCCACTTTTCGTTTAAGTAATTCATACAATATACCAAATTGTCTGCTCCAAAATGGTCAGGCCATCACGCCAGCTCCGGCTGAGGCTGTTCCAAGCCAAGCTGGGGCTGGTCATCTTTTTTGCTTAACAGGAAGTTCAGTTCGTTCAGGCGTTCGACTTTGATCTGATATTCATCCTCCTGCGGCCACGGCTTTTCTGCCGTCTGAAGACTGCTTTATGCAGTCTTTTCTTTTCGCAGGAAAAAGCGCTCGACCGGAAGGCCGGGCGCTTTGAGACTGTCGAAAAACTTCGTTTTCCGACAATCTGTGTTTTAACTTCGCAAAACACGGACGTCCGAAAGTTCCCGTGCGGAAACTTTCCGTTTTATCGCAGGAAACCGAGCGAGCGGATGATCGGCGGTTCCTTTGCCTGTCCCTTGCAGATGGAGAAAAAGCAGATGATGCGGACAACGAACAGGACGGCATAGCAGATGCCGCAGGCTACCGGAATAAGAAAGGTCCAGAAGAACACCGCGCCGATGATGCCGAGCAGGATGTCAACGACCGTAAACTTGAGCGACTGACGGACATGGAAGCCTGCATACGGTGAGCTCTGGCTGCCGAGCAGGGCGATGATAACGCCTACCGTGCCGAGCAGATAGCACAGCATGGCGATAACCTTGTTATCGGAAATGTCCTTCGCATCAAATTCCGCAGTATGGTCATACGGGTCGAAATGATACGCCGGCTGCTGCCAGTTGTTCGGCTGCTGCCAGTTGTTCTGCTGTCCCCCGTTCGGCTGCTGCGAATTTTCGTGCGGCGCGCCGCCGCCGAAGCTCATGCCGCAGTTTTGACAGAATAAATCCGTATCGTTCATCTGAGAACCGCATTTTGGACATACTTTCATGTTTTTCTCCCCCTTTATGGTCTCGAGCGGATTCTTTCTCCTTCCATTATATTCTCCGTGCCCTTCATTTGCAAGAGCGCAGAGAATTTTTCCGACTTTTTCCTGTGCCCCCGTTCGCTCCCTGCTCTGCCGCATATCTCCTCGCAAAATCCGCATTATTTTCTGTTCACTGTAAATACTACCACCATAACAACAGAACTACCGTAAATGGGAGGCAGAACAGCGTGAAAGCAACCGGAATTGTGAGGAGGATCGACGATTAGGTTATAATAGGGACAAGGTCAGAAATCCTATAAAACACGGGTGTTTCGCTGATTTTGTCCGATTTCACGAACAATTTGTGGGGATATACACGACCGAAAAAAACTTGCATTCGTGAATCGAGGTGAAAAAGCAGAGTGTGCAGGCAAGAAACCTGCCGAGTAACGGGGATTGATACAAGAGGATCAAGACAGAACTCGGCAGGCTTTTTTGTATTTATATAGATAATGTTAATATAGGACAATACACCGAGAGGAGGTAAATATATGGTAATCAGTTTTTGTTGTGGAAAAGGCGGTACAGGAAAGACCACCAGCACTTACAATATCGGCGCGGCACTGGCGAAGGCGGGAAAAAGGGTACTGCTTGTGGATAACGACCAGCAGGGCAGTCTGACACTCGCTATGGGATACGAACCGCAAATGCTTTCCATGACATTGGCTAATCTCATGTTTCAAGCAATTGATATGCCAGAGCAGCTTGATGCGGCAATCTGTCAGACAACTTTGCAAAAGACGGAAAATTTGCACTTGCTTCCGGCAAACAACAAGCTGGCGGGTATTTTGTCGCGGCTGGTCAGTATGCAGAATACCAGAGCAATGTTTCCTCTGGATGACGGCAGTATTGCACCGGAAAGAGTTCTGTCTGCAATCGTCGAACAGGTCAAAGATCAGTATGACTACATACTCATAGATTGCAGTCCGCATTTGGACTTGCAGATGCTCAACGCACTGGTCGCATCAAATCGTGTAATTATTCCGACACAGGCACATTTTCTGGATACGGCGGGGCTGAACGACACGATTGAGATTATCCGTAAAGTGCAGCAGTCGCTTAATCCGCATCTTCAGCAGGTCGATATTCTGCTCACGATGTTTATGCAGCGTACAGTGCTCAACCAGATTTCACGACAGAACGTGATGGAACGCTACGGAGAGCAAATGCACATCTTCACTGAACCCATTGACTACTCCATCAAGGTAGCAGAGCATCCGGCTGTCGGGAAAAGTCTGTTGGAATACGCACCGAGAAATGCTGCGGCACAGTCTTATCAGGCAGTTGCAGAGGAGGTCATGAGGAATGGCTAAATCAGCACTTGCAAACGCACTGAAAGAACGCAGTGCAAAGTTATCTGCATCATCCAATGGCGAAAATCCGACAGTTGATGAAGCGTTCGAGAGTTTGTTTGGAACAATACCGGCAACATCATCAAAATCGCACAGCACGGCTAAAATTCCGCTTGAACAGCTGCAGCCGTTCTTTACCGCCAATATCGGTTTCAAACCGTACAGTGAGGAAAATCTAAAGATGCTGGCTGATGATATTGCGGAGAATGGTTTGATTGAGAACATTAAGGTCCGTCCCTGCAAGACAGGCGGCTATGAAATTCTCAGTGGGCACAACCGTGTTAATGCGTGCAAAATGCTGGGCATGGATTCAATATCGGCAGATATTGAGTATGTAGACGATGCTCGTGCTATCGTGATCGCTACCGTGACTAATTTACAGAGGCGTCAGCACCTTCTCCCAAGCGAACGCGGCTGGGCGTATCGGGCTTTGCTGGATGCTTACCGTCAGCAAGGGAAACGCAATGACTTGGTAGAGGCGACTTGTGGTGAATTTCACCCTAAGTTAGGTGCGCGTGAGAGAGTAGCGTGTTTCTTTGGTGTTGGGGTCAATGATGTCCGACAAACCGTGCGGCTGACGTATCTGATTTCACCCCTGCTTGGTGCAGTAGACGAGCATAAGCTGAATATGATGTGCGGTGTTGCAATTTCGTATTACAATGAAGACACACAGAAATTGTTTCAGAAGCAATTGCACGCAGAAAATCATCGCATATCCGTTGCTGTTATGAAGTATATCAAGAAAAATTGTCCGCCGCCGTCTATTACAGCCGGAGAATTGGATAAGGTATGGAATCAAGCAGTGACAATATCCACAGAGAAGAAAACAGGTCATATCAGTTTCTCGCGAAAACGGTTTGAACCGTACCTGCACCGTATTCCGCCAGACATAAATTTGGAGGATTTGTTTCTCGAATTTCTGGAAAACCGCTTTGCGGAGGGAGAATAGTCTATGAAAGATAGAGAAAACCCATCTCGCGCACCACCATGGAGGAATCAATATGAGTATCGAAACTATTGTACTATGCTGCATTATCGTAGGAAACACGCTCATGCAGGTCGGTGAAATGCCGTCGACATCACCGGAAATCGTTTATGATGAACCGGCAGCCGAAGAAGATTTCGGCGCACAGGAAGATGACATGATTGCACTTATCAATGCGGAGCGAGAAAGTGCTGGTCTGCCTCCGGTGCAGGAAAACGCTGCATTGAATGAAATGGCACAGGTCCGATTGCAAGAGATCATGGTATCGTTTTCGCACGAGCGTCCAGACGAAAAAACAAAGGCCGAGCTGATGGAAGATGTGGGCATCCGTCCGGAAAACTACATGGCCGAGAACATTCTCAGTGGCACCGTAGCTTCGACACCGCAGACGATGATGTACACTTTTATGACATCGGAACCGCGCCGTGCATGGATCGTCAGCGAGGAAGTTAATGCGGTTGGTATAGCAATCGGTCGAAATGAGTACAATCAAATATATGCGGTCCAGACATTCGGTTATTTCTAATTGAATAGCTGAACCCAATCAACGAGAGATCATGAACACATGACCTCTCGTTTTATTTTATAAAGAAACAGGTGAGAATATGAAAAATATTGCAAAACGTATGATAGCTGCTACACTGTCGGCCGCAACGATGCTGTCCAGTATGGCAATCGTACCGATTGCAGGAGCAGCGGAGGAGGACAACAAAGCCTCTTCTGTTGAGATCAAGGTAAATGAAACCTATAACATTTGGGACAGCGGCACGCAAAAGGCTTGGTTCCAGCAGAATGGTTCTCCTCGGAATGTGTGGCCGATGTACACGAAGGCCAGTGACGGAACTACGATTCGGGCATACTGCGCAGACCATTCCAAAACCAATCCTAGCAGTTCCGGCAAGCCGTACACGGTTACAGGCAAGGTTGCGGATATGCACGTTTACGGCGTAGCGACAAGAACAGATTCCCGCATGACACTCAACGAGGTCATCAGTTGGGTGGGAGCGCCGCTGACAGCCAGCAATTTTACCAGCGATATGTTTTTCAGCGCTTCACAGGCTGCAATTTGGGTCGCGCTCGGTGATGCACAGATCGCGGCAAACAGTAATTACGGCGTGAAATACTCCAGCTCCACATCGCTTGGTTATCGCGCGTCCGGTAAGACGCTCAGCGCATCCAGTACATCGGAGGCACTGACACTGTACGCCGCTATCAAGATGCTTGAGTACGGCAACTCGTTTAATACAGTATGGGGTTCGGGCGGCTTAAATCATGCTCCGTGGACTGGCTGTGTTATCAACTATACGCCGGGCAGCAGTACATACAGCGGCGCTAATTCTAAAGCTGGTTCGATCAATCTGACAAAGGGCATCATCGAATCGGACATTTTTGCCGAAAAGCAGATTGATGGTCAGGATTACATGGTGCTGCCGATGGCGGCCGCTTCGGCTACCTTTGTCCGCGGCCGTAAGATTACACTTACAGCAGAAAATCTGCCGGCAGGTGCGTTCCTGATGAGTGAATCCGGCACCAAAAGCACGAATGGCACACTGGCGCTGACAAATTCAAAAGCTGACAATACGCTGTATAAGAACGGCAATAATATGGCATATGGTGAAATCTTCTTGCTGTGTATCCCGAAAGCAACAGCAGAACAGATGGATTCTGCAAACAGCAAGCTGCAGACCAAAATTACCGCGACTATGAATGTGGATCGGTATGATGTCTATGTCGCATCGACCAATGCCAGCGGTGTCCAGCCGGTCATCATGGTGGAACCGGCTGTCAAGCAGAGTGCTGCGCAAGTGCTGTTTATCAATCAAGAAGTATCGCAGGGCACAGTCCGACTGCATATCATCAAGACGGATGAAGCAGGTGCAGGACTAGAAGGCTGTACTTTTGAGTTAACCTATCCCGGCCTGAGCAAATCGCTGACCGGAACGTCCTCAGCATCCGGCGAAATCATTTTTGTGGATTTACCGCTTAATACGACTGTAACGCTCAAAGAAACATCTGCACCGGAGGGCTACACGATTCTGCCCGCAAAGACGATCAACACAGGCAGTAAAGGTGGTCAGACCATCGAATTGCAACTTGCAAACAGCACTGACCATACCTTTAAAATTCATAAGATTTCTTCAGCGGATGGCCGCAATCTGATGGGTGCCACCTTTGAAATCCGAGGCATTGACAACGATTACAAGCACAGCTTTACAACAGATGCGCTTGGTGAAATCACGGTGCAGGGCCGTAACCTGCCGAAAGGCTCATACGAATGTTACGAGGTTGCGGCACCGGAGGGGTTCGTTACCGACGGCAGCGATATTCAGACGTTCGAGTGGAATAATACGAAAAACATCGAGCTGACCTTTAAAAATGCACCGCAACCGGCAATTCAAATCTACAAATACGATAAAGACAGCAAAATGCCGCTTGCCGGAGCGACTTTCGAGGTGCGCCGTGACGGTCAAACGCTCGCAACGCTGAAAACGGATGTTAATGGCTACGCACGTCTGACCAACCTGCCGAAAGGCTTTTATCAGGTCATCGAAACCGAACCGCCGCAGGGCTATCTGAAAGATGAACAGGTGCACGAGGTCTATATCGACCCGTCTGCTGATCCGACACAGCTTGTGCGTGAGGTCAACATTGCCAATACGAAAAAACTTGCGATTCGCATTGTCAAGATTGATAAGGAAACCAAAGTGCCGCTGGCGAACTGGAAGTTTGACGTATATTTTAATGATGCTCACTTAACCAGCGTGACAACCGACAGCAACGGTGAAGCCATGCTGGAGGGCTTGCAGCCCGGCACTTACCGCATCAAGGAAACCGGCGGTGATACCGAGCACTACAATATGGATGCACCGGAACAGACGGTAGAGCTTATCAAAGATCAAGCCGAAATTCCTACGCTTACTTTCGAGAACACGGTAAAGAAGCATTTCGGTCTACTTAAAATTGACGCTGAAACGCATCGCCCGATTGCCGGTGTCACTTTTGAAATCTGGAAAGATGGACGTCTGCTTGGTAATTACACCACGGATGCTTCGGGCCGTATTTGGCTGCCTTACGCCGAGCCCGGCACTTATCAGGCGAAGGAAACGGTTACAGATCCCAAGTACATTTTGAACGAAAAGACCTTTATCGTTGAAAATGATTCAGAGCAGCCTACCTTCTTCACAATTCCCAACACGATGAAAAAAGATGTGACGGTAACCAAAATCGACAAAGATACTGGTAAACCGATGCAGGGCGTCGTATTTGAGGCTTTTCGTGACGGCAAATCAATTGGATTCTATACGACCGGACCGGATGGCAAATTCACGCTTCATTATGCATACAATGGCACTTATGTATTTTACGAGCGCCACACGTTGGCAGGATACACGTTGAGCAAGGAACCTGTTATCATAGAGCATACGACAGACGGCAATACTGATATCATCATTGATAACACGGTCCAGAAAGATTTTACCGTAGTCAAGGTAGACAGCCAGAGCAAGAAACCGATTGCAGGTGTAACCTTCTCGATTTGGCGAGATAATGTCCTGTTGGGCGACTATCAGACCGGCAGTGACGGCAAAATCACTATCAGCAAGGCACCTGCCGGCACTTACCGAGTCCAAGAAAAATCCACTTTGCAGGAGTACATCCTCAATGATAAGCCGTTTGAGATTGAGCATACCACTGAGAAACCGACAACGGTTACGATTGAAAATACGCGCAAACCCGGTTTACTCATCAAAAAAATTGATGCACAAAGCCATAAGCCTCTGCAAGGTGCCGTTTTCCGAATTACACGTGGAGATGGTTCTATCGTTCGAGAAGATGCGGTAACTGATAGTGATGGCGCTATTTTTCTCCCGGAGTTGGAGGAAAACACTTATGTCATTTCTGAGGTAAAAGCGCCGGATTCTTACCAGCTTGACAGTACGCCCAAAACGGTGCAGCTTCGTGCTGGCGAAACCTATGAAGTGACTTTTACCAATACGCGTGTTTACGGCCTGCAAATCGTCAAGACCATCAAGGGCACGAACAAGCCGCTGAGCGGCTGTGTTTTCAAAGTCACTAAAGCAAATGGTGAAGTGATTGGCAAATATACGACCAATTCTGCAGGTTTGGCAACGGTTAGCGGCTTGGAGGCTGGCGTTTATGTGGTAACGGAGATTTCGTGTCCCGAAGGTTATCGACTGGACGGTACGCCGCAGAACGTGATCGTGAAAGCCGGTCAGTTGGCAACCGTGGAGTTTGAAAATGAGAAGCTGGCAAGTATTCGCATTAAGAAAATCGACGCTGTGACAAAGAAAGGCATTTACGGTGTTCGATTCCTCGTGAAAGATGAGTCCAACAATCTGCTCGGCGAATACTCCACCGATCAGGACGGTTACATCGAACTCGATGATATTCTGACCGATGGCAAGAGTGAAGTTAAGCTGAAAGTCGAGGAGATTGCAGCCGCACAGGGTTATGTACTGGACAGCACTGTTCGCACTCTGCGTGTCCGCCGCGGCGAAACAACCGAACTGGTCGTAGAAAACACACCGGTACTCGGTCAGATTCAGGTGGTCAAGAAATCCTCGCAGGATAATCCCATTACCAATCAGCTGAAGGGCAGCTTGCTGTCGGGTGCAGTTTTCGAGATTGAAAATGCTGAAACCGGACGTGTTGTTGATACGATTACCACAGATTCCAGAGGTATTGCAGCCTCCAATCCGCTGCCGCTGGGCCGGTACTTCGTACGGGAATCCAAGGCTCCGCGTTTTTATCAGCTGAATATGCAAAAGGCTGAAGTGAAACTGAAAGTTGAGGGCGATGTGGTCCGTATTGAGATGTACGATGACCCGGCAATCATCAAGACCAGCATTAAGAAAACAGGTAATTATACCGTGGATGCGGGCGATAATATGCGCTATGATATCACAAATGTTGCAAATCAGTCCAATGTGCCGCTGGATAATTTCTTCTGGCATGACCGAATTCCGACTGATGCAGTTCGCGTAGGTACGATTACAACCGGCACTTACAATGCACGAGTATGGTATAAGATCACCTATAAGACGAACAAAAACGGTTATCGTACACTTGCGGATAACCTGCTTTCTACCAATCGTTATTCGTTCAAGGTAGATTCCGGCTCGCTCAAACTGGCGATCGGTGAGTATGTGACGGATATTCGCTACGAGTTCGGAACCGTGCCTGCAGGATTTAAGATGACTGAAAAGGCAACGGTTTACGTCTATGTGCCGTCCTACATGGGCAATGGCTACAACATTATTAACCGTGTAGACTGCGGCGGTTCCTATCAGGGCGAGAGGGATAGTTCTACGAGCGCTTGGGTGACTAAGATTCACCGCACGCCGATTTATCCGCTTCCCACCTTGCCGAAAACCGGCTACTAATCACAGAAAAGAGGGATATTTATGATGAAAAAGAGACTGCGGTGGCTGATGATGCCACTTCTTGCCGCACTGCTTGTCAGTGCGGCAGGCGCAGCAGAAGATGGTGCGGAACAGGTGTTGCTTGACGGAGATCAGGCTGTTTTTACGCCGGTCAGCGTAGAACCGATTGAGATCAACGGTGTTCCGACCTTATCCAAGACATATGAAATGCCGCCGGACTTTGATCCGGCGGCACTCAAAGAGCAGCCATTTGAACAGGATGGCTATTGGTATCGCTATGAGCGCATGGATAAGACTGTGCACCACAAAACGGAAACGCAGGATGCAGAGGATACGGTAACACTTGATGCTCCATCTGCTGATTTATCCGCTGTTATCGACAAGTTTTCGGTAATCAAGTCATATACCAAGGATGGTTATATCGGTGATTTGACACTGGATTTGCAGAGCATCAAAGTAGAGACAACTGGATACAAAACAGTGACGGACAGCCATCCGCACAGCGTAACCAAAACGTATGAACTGCCGTATAACGATCGCTCGCTGGTACCGGAATCGGTACAGGCTGATGGATTAAGCCTGCCGCGCACCAGTTTGAGCTGGTCACCGACTGTCAATGTCTCGGATTCTGATGTGCCGGATAGCTGGACAGCAACAGCGGTGTACAGTAAAACAACCTATACCAACCGTCAGGTGGCGACTGGCTATCAGGCCAGTGCGGTGTACCGTGGTACACTCAGCAAAACCAGTGCAGATCGTGTGACATATACGGTCACCTATGTTGGCAGCAAACTGCCTATCCTGCCGTTTCTCGATCCGGATGTGACAATTTCACAGGTGGTAGTTGTCTGTGGAGTGGCTGTTTTACTGCTGCTATTGCTAATTCTCTGGGTGATTCGATACATTCTCTGGCATACGGCGCGCGTTTACGTTTACAACGAAGAACGCCGTATCCACGATGTTGTGAGCCGCCAGTTTGTGCGGGTCAGAACACCGAGAATACGGCTGAGTGCGCTGCAAGGCCATGCCGAAACGGAATATACCGTTATCCTGCGCCGCAAGCTGGCAAAGCGTCTGATAGGGCGTGATATTGCCATAGAAACCGGCGGCGAGGCACAGCATCATGTGGTGGAAGCGTTTGTGGGAAGCGATTATGCGTTTGGAGTGCAAATCTGAGTATAAGGAGTAATTTACATGAATACAAGGATTCGATTTTTAGTAGGACCGCTGAGTTTGGCGCTGCTGATTTCTCCGGCATCGGCGTTGGAGTATCATTACACGGCCGACCTCTACCCCAGTCACTTTTACACCTCAACATCCTCCAACCGGGCGTTGGACATTGATAGCGCAGACGATTCGGGTGGTGCCTCCATCATCATCCCGTCGGACAGCATGAGCACCGATGCGGATAACACAGCACCTCGTGACGGTTCACCGGTGATCCCTGTTGGGTCATACATTGACCCGTGGGGTGATGCTGTCGAGCAGCAGATCAACACAGATGAAAAGCTGAACGGTCTGGAAGGTATATCATTCAACCGGCTCGCTGGTACCTTTACCAGCAGTGGCAGCTACACTGCGCAGACACAGCTTGTCAGCACTAACGGTCACTTCGGCGCTGTCTCCGTTGGTAATCGCAAGCTGTTTGCGTATGTCTATCCCGGTGCAACCTATGAAAGCATGCGAAAAGGCGCAGGTCATGTAGACGGTACATCCACTTGGAATGGCAATGTCGCACTCTGCGGACACAATCGAGGTTCATGGCCGTATTTCGGCACGTTGAAAAACGTGCAGGTCGGCGATGTCATCACTTATCGTACATCTCTCGGTGTGAGAACCTATCGAGTTACCTCCGCAGGACGCATTCTCGCAACCAATACTGCAGTTCTTAATCCTACATCAGATAACCGAATCACGCTGCTGACCTGCATTGCCAACGAACCGGCGTACCGGCTGTGCATAATCGGAAAGGAAATCAAATAGTCGTAACGGAAGCTCATTCAGCTTCCGTTTTCTATTATACTTCGCACTGCTCGGCAATGCGCTGAGCACGTTTAAGGATTTCCTGCCGCCAGTTTTGCTGCAGTGAAAGCGCATTAGTTGCTTTGCGAACGATCTGTTGAGCCTCTGTTTTCAGTTTGGCAGATCGTTCTCCGCTTTGTAAACGATTCTCTAATGTTTCCAGCTGGATTACCAAGCGAGAAACATTCAGTTCAAGTGTCAAAGACATAGTTCTACTCCATTAAAATTCTATCGAAAGGAAATTTTATCATGAATAAAAAGAAAACCATCAACTATTTGCAGCTTATGCAGCGCGTATTTTTCGTATATCGCATTGCGCTGGTGCTGCTTATTCTGGCGGCGCTTTTCATGCCGCACGCAGGCGCTGTTGATGATATGTGGGTCGTTGCCAATCGAATTATCAAGGACGTATACACCAAGATTGCCGGTGTATCCACAGTGCTTGCCGGCCTGATGTCTGCTGTCGCAGTTATTGGTGCGAAAATGTCTGGTACGCAGCAGAAAGCGGACCAGGCATGGGACTGGCTTAAACGTGTCTGGCTCGCATGGGTCGTTATCAACGGTATTGGCGCGTTTATTGCCTATGTTCGTCCGCTGTTCAACGGTCTGGCAACGCTGGATTAACTACATTATACGAAATTCAACGCATTATGACAAGAGAAAGGAGGTCATCCCATTCTAGAAAAACTTATCAAAGCATTATTTGAATGGCTTGCTGCCATGTGGTACGAGATGGTAGAGCAACTGCTTCAGCAGCTTTTGACACTGCTCCGTGCGGATACATCTTATTTTGCCTCACGCGTACCGATTATCAAGGAAATTGCCACCATTCTTCTTGCGGTTGGATGGGCACTGCTGATAGGCAATTTAGCATATCAAGCACTGCGTTCTATGGTATCCGGCGTTGGAATCGAGGTTGAAGATCCCACGCGTCTGTTTCTTCGGACTGCAATGTTCAGCTTTCTGCTGGTATGCGCCAGACAGATATGCAATATCGGACTAAGCCTTACAGCGGTTATTATACGATTGCTCCAAATGCCGCGTGCAGTTTCCTTTACGCCATTTGATGAAGATTTCTTTAGTTTACTTCCGAATGCAGGGTGGCTGGTTGTGATCGTGGTCAATGTTTATGTGCAGTGGCAGATCATCAAACTGTTTTTTGAGGTAGCCGAACGATATGTTATCCTGTGTACATTGGTGTATTGCGCACCGCTAGCTTTTGCGATGGGCGGTTCAAAAAGCACGGCCGAGATATTCCGCGGTTGGCTGCGAATGTTTGCATCCATGTGTACGCTGATGGCGTTAAACGTGATGTTTGTCAAAATGTTGCTCTCTGCCATGTCCAATTCGCCTACCGGTGTCGCTATCGTACCATGGGTCATGTTGATTACCGGCATTGTCCGCACTGCAAGAAAACTGGACAGTATTGTGCTGCGAATCGGGCTGAATCCGGCATCGACCGGAGATCCACTGGGACACCATCATATTCCGGGCATACTCAGCGCAATGATGGTCCATCACGCGGCAGAATTTATCAAAAACACCATTTCTAATCCACCGCATGCAACCAATACAATGCAGCCGCGCTATTTCGATCCGCTTGCATACGGCATAGATCGGCAGGTCACTACCGGACGTGTCGCCGAGATCGGTGCACCGTCTGGATCCAGTACGCAGACAGCATCAGCAGAGATTAACAACAATGCTGAAAGCACTGTAAATGTCAGCCGTTCGGCCGGAACTATGCAGCCGCGTACTGCAGCGAGCCATGCTCCGCATCAATATGCAGACATCAACATTGAGGCAGATGACTTCATCGACGGTGAGAGTATTTCTCATGCAGGCAGTACGGTTACAGAGGTTTCTTCCCGTATTTCGCCTGTTGCACCGCATATACAGCCGCTCCCTCATAATTTTGCGGAAACCAAGCCGCCGCTCTCTCCGCAGACTGCACGACCGCCTATTACACCGCAGGCGCAGCATACCAGTAACACAACGCAGACTGCACAAAATGCTCCACAGAATATTGTGCAAAATACAAATGCGCAGAATGTCGTGGAATCGCAGCTGGCAGAACATAGCATGGAGCAAACATCTACACTGCAGCCGCAAACAATCGAGCACAGCACACAAACGGAAAACAACAGCGGTACGCATGGACAGCAGGCTGGTCGCATCAGTCCGGTTACTCCGCCGCGTCCTGCAATGATTCGTGAGACATCAAAAGCAGAGCATGCTACAGCAGAACATACTTCCGCGCAAGTGCATTCCAGCCGTGAGCAGAAAACTGTAAGTCATGTACAGAATCAGGCAACCACCAAGTCGGCACCTATTATGCCGAATACATCGCAGAACAGCCATACCACAAGTACACCGGTACCTGTTCAAGCACCGCGAAATACCGTTTCTGCTTCTGATTCTTCGGTCACTCCTGCAGTCGTACCGAAGAACGTTTCTCCGGCAAAGCAGGAACATACACATCCGCGCACACCAGTACAAACAACGAAACCGGATGCAACCTCGCAGCGTACACCTGCATACGCAGCAAAACCGGATGTAGCATCGCAACATACACCGGTACAAACAGTGGAACCGGATGTAACACCGCAGCGCAATCGCGGGATTTCTTCTGCTGTAAGGTCGGATATTTCACCTGTTTCAACACAAAATCCCGCGGTTAAGCCTCAACAGGGGCAAACGAAAGCGCCTAATCCGGTATCTCGGGTTACACCTGCAGCTCAACCGCATACACTGTGCCGTACTGCAGAGCCGGTCAAGCGAAAGGGCATAACGCCTGGAAATGGAGATGACCGTAATGCAAGACGAAAACGCAAACGCAAACCGTAAACAGGCACTACTGTCTGCTGCACGAATCGCACAGTCGGCAATGAACGGAGGTCTGCATGGTGCCGCTGCCGCAACAGCAGTTGAAGCCGGGAAACGGCTTGTAAAGCCTGTACTCGCCGCTTCTGCTGTCCTGTTCGGAATACCGTTGTTATTTCTGACGGGGATACCGTGCAATCTGTTTGACGCACCTAGCGTGCAATCTGCCGATATTCAGGAGATGACTGCACAGGCACAATCGCTTAATGCCTCCTGGAAGCGGCAGCGTTCATTGGAGCAGCAGGCGGTTGATCTGTTTGTATCACTTCTGCCGAAAAATATTGGTTTCCTGTCTATTGAAACACGCCTTGGCAACACCAACGACTACTGGCAGGTGGCGATTACATCGGTTTTGAACGAACAGAATGTAGCCTTACTGAATGAGGATAAAATCGTTCAGACCATGAAAGACAAAATGCAGTACAAACTCGATCCTAAGTATAAGGATGGCAAGTTGGTCGGGTACATACTCGTGATTTACGACATGACACCGGACGAGCTTATGGACAAGCTGGGTTTCGATGATCAGCAGCGGAACTGGGCCGGACTTATCGCAGATACGATTTCGGACAGTGACTACTCTGCGCCGGTTGGTTCAACAGACAATTCAGCCGATGCAGATTTGTCAGACATCGTGTTTACCGGTCGCGGCAACTCCAAAGATGTGGTGTATTTCAGCCAGTATGACAGCCGCTGGGGCAGCCAAATGTATGGCAAAACCAATACCATTGCCGGAGCAGGCTGCGGTCCGAGCTCGCTTGCCATCTGTATTTCTACACTCACAAACAAGACGGTTACACCGCCGGAAGTATGCGAGTGGTCGGTTAAGACCGGCCACCGCTGTGAAGGCTCGGGCAGCTATCACAGTCTGATTCCGGATGGTGCTGCCCATTGGGGTGTGCCTTGCCGCAGTATCGGTCAGAGTAAAAAAGAGCTCGTAAAGGCACTGCAGGACGGTAAATTGGTCATTGCGATTATGAGCCGTGGTCATTTTACCCGCGGAGGGCATTTTATTGTTCTGCGCGGTATCACCAGTCAAGGCAAAATTTTGGTCGCAGACTGTGCCAGTTATGAACGTAGTCAAAAAGAGTGGGATATTAACATATTTCTGAATGAATGCAACAAGGGCGCCGCTTCCGGCGGACCTTTCTGGGTATTGGGATAGGAGGCAAAAATGAACGAAGACTATTACAACGGACAGATACTGCGCTTTCGTACTTTTCGTATGAAATGTCGAATTTCTCTGGCTGAGTTATCTCAGGCAAGCGGTATCAGTATCCAGCGCATCAGCCAGATTGAACTGATGGACTGTCCGGTAACACCGCACCTTACCGAACTGCTGACACGTGCACTCGAGGTCGTACTCCTGCGCCGCAGCGCCATGGCTGCGGTAAATATCGCGGAGTATCGGGAACAAAAGGGACAGCTCTTTGACGCCATTTCCGAAACCGAGGTGCTTACAGATGGATAACGAAGACACCTACTTTATTCCGGCAAATTTCACAGATGCAGGCCGAGTGTTCGGTATGTTTGAACTGAGGAACTGTATTGAAGCAGTTATTCTGGCCGCACCGACACTTGGTATCTGTATGTTGATCGCGCATCAGCTGACGGTATCGCTTACCATCAAGCTCATAATCTCGCTGTGCCTGCTCGTGCCGGTCTGCGGCTTTGCACTGATTGGTATTCGGGACGATTCACTGAGCCGATTTTTGTCCACATATTTCCGCTGGCACAGTCACAGACGGATTATCTTAAATAGGGGAGGAATTATCAAATATGACCATAAAAGACGCGATTTTTGGCGCGCAAAGTCCGCAAAAACTCGCCGCTGCAAGTGATGACTTACAGGGCAGTCTGCCAATCGCAGACATTGACCAAGGCATCATCTACACAAGAGACGGCGGTCTTGTCGGACTGTTTGAAGTGCTGCCGATGAACTTCTTTCTGCAAAGCACCGCTGAACGTGTCCGCATTGTCGGCGCACTGGCCGCATGGCTTAAAATCGCACCGAGCAGTGTGCAGATTCTCGGGCTTTCGCAGCCGGTCGATGTGGAGCAGTACACACGGAGAATGCATGAGTACGCTACAGCCGAGACAGACGCAAGTTGTCAAGCCTGCATTGAGGATAATATTGAGCAGGTCCGCGGCATGATTCAGGGTGGCGCTTTTACCACACGATTTTTCGTGGCGTATCGCTTTGAACCGGATATGGCCCCAGCGGCCAAGACACCGGAACAGCGTGCGGATGCACTCTATCAGATTGCAGATACCGCGAAAGGCTACCTTGCTCGATGCGGGCTTACCGTTGCAGAACCGCAGTACATTGACAATCAGATGGTAGAAACCATCTTTTCCATGCTGTGCAAGCAGACCGCGCGGAATATCAAGCTGCCGGTGGATTTCCGGCTGATGATGGAGGACTATTTCGGTATTCCCACCGAGGATATGCCGGAGGAAAACAACTTCTCAGTAGATAGCGAAGCTGCGGAGTCGCTGACACGCAAAGAGAAAAAGCGCAGAAAGAAACGCCGCAAGCCTAAGAAAAGCAAGCAGAAATCCGAGCAGTCAGACGGCACAACGCGCGTGATGGATCTCATCTGTCCGTCTGCGATCGACATGACGCACCGCGACTATCTGGTGATAGACGGCGTATATCACGCCTACCTTTACATTGCCGGTTACGGCTATCAGAGCCTTGTACGCGGCGGCTGGCTGGCGGCGCTGGTCGGCATGGGCGATGGCATTTCGCTTTCAACAACCCTTCTTCGCCGTCCGCGCGAGAAGATACTGCCGAAAGTCGCAAACTCCACGATTTGGA
>ERZ838118.2037-NODE-2037-length-22601-cov-5.636432_pt1 | contig 22601 bp, 16 predicted proteins | sample MGYA00519863_ERZ838118 | MGnify/ENA primary metagenome ERZ838118 (study PRJEB31850, sample SAMEA3708827) | human gut metagenome | biome: human gut; feature: human-associated habitat; material: faeces | place: China | collected 2014 ...
TTTTTGCTGATTTATGTACTGCTACGAACGACAACATAGCGAAAGCGTGCCGACGGTATTATTTGTTATAGCTGTGCAATTAACACAACATACAATTAGTTTCGCAAATACCTACCATTATTTATAATGAAAGGATTTTAAACATGAATTTACAAGACGCAAAAAAACGCAATGACATTATCCTTATCATATGCGTTGTCGCCGCCGCTGTCATTTGTTTTGCGGCTTACAAGTTATATTTTAATAAATCAGGTAAGTTTGTCACAGTTAAGGTTGATGGCAAAGTTACCGCTTCTTATCCCATTGATGTTGACAAGACCGTTACGATAAAGGGGGTAAACGGCGGTAAAAATGTTCTTAAAATAAGCGGCGGTACTGCCGACATGACCGAAGCCGACTGCCCTGACCAGACCTGTGTTAAAAAGCACAGTATAAGATATGAGGGCGAGACTATCGTGTGTCTGCCGCATAAAGTCGTGATTTCCATTGACAATTCTTCTAATGACAAGACAGATGATGATGCACCTGACGCTGTAGTTAAATAACAAAAAGAGCCTCATCACCCAATGGTAATGAGGCTTTTCTTCGTATCTTACCAGACAATCAGCAATAGTAATTAAACAACATTCCGCTATAAAGCGAAGTGATATAAGAGTAACCCACACCCTCTTTTGTGTAGTTTGGGTATGAGACAAGAAGTTTGTCTACATACTCCATAGGGTCAAGTTTTACACTCTCACTTTTACCGAGCAGGCGTTTTGATAAATCCGAATCTGATGCAAAAAGCTTCTGCATATCTCCATCGTTAATCGCCTGAGTTGCAAGTGATTCATCTATTTTCATCGTGCCGTCTTCTTCAAATAAAAGACCACACGATTCCATCTCTGACTTGAACGGCTCGACAAGATATTTAAGTTCTGACGCAAGTTTTGATGTCTTGTTTGTTATCTTTGCGTACTCATCTGAGCCCTCTATCATATAATTGTAAGCATCTTTTACTTTATTTAGGCTCGTGAGTATCTTCTCACTGTCGGGTCTGTACCGGATACTGATACCGTCACCGTCAATATTTGTTCCCTTTAATGATACCCTGAGTGCTTTTCCAATGGTAAATTCATTTGCCAGTGTACTCTTTTCTACGCCATCCATATAAAATTTTGAACTTGTTGCACTCTTTTCCTGCTCATTTAATCCAAAATAATCGACTATCCCCAGCTTTCCGTCACTGTTTCTGTCAGTGAGTGTAAATATCCTCTCGTCTCCGCTGTTTCCCGTTGCATCGGAAACAATACTCATCCTTACTCTGTCATCGCTATCATTTGGAACGACTCCAACATTCAGACCGATATTTGCTTTATTTATAAATGACGCAACTCCATTCATAACTTCCGCATTATCCGAGTCTTTTTTAATATTATACTGAAAATCATACATATCATCAAGAACACTTATCCTGAACTTGTATGTTCCCCCCGGAAGACTCTGGCTTGAACCATAAACCGGATTTCCAATGTTATACTGTGGAGTGGCAAGCTTCTCAACTTTAAGTGAAAACTCATCGGGAAGTTTTTCCTCGTCCTCATCTACTATTTCAACTCCGACTTTTTCAGGATCAGATGCATATGCTTTCTTCTTAGAAAAAACACCATCTGCTGAAGTGTCTGAAAGCTCTTTAAGTCCTGTCCCAAGAAGCATGGACGACTCTTTGACACCAAGTGCATATGACTGTTTTGCATCTGTAAGCCTAACCATATATATCGGAGATGTCTTTGTTTTTTTAGCAATCTGATTTACAACACTTCTAAGTTCTGATGCTTTGTGTGTATCATATTTAGTCAGCTCTTTTGGTCGATACTGCGTCATCAGATGATTATAAACAGCGGTATCCATCTCAAACATCCCCTTTCTTTTTCATTTACTATCTTCATTTTCCTTATTATAATAACTCAGATAAAAATTTTCATCTAAAAAATTGTACTCTTTTATAATATAACACAACTTTTATCATTTTTAAAGGGGGAGAGAAATTTATTTTATGGCTGAATGTAACAGTTCTGAAAATATCTGTAATTTACTTACTCGGCAAACACTACTGTCCACAAACTGTGGACAGCAGGATTTTGGCAATGCTTCGCATCCTTAATTGCCAAAATCTTTATGTTCTTCTTTTTCCATACGATATTTTCAGTTCTGAAAATATCTGTAATTTACTTACTCGGCAAACACTACTTCTTCCAAAAACTTTGCAGCATCTCTTATGCAGTCCTGGCAGCTTCTTAAGACAACTCCTGTTTCCACACCTTTTAAGTCTTTGCAGCGTGTGGCTTTGTTCTGGTCAAGGAATTTTTTTAATATCTGTCTTGAATAACTGTATGTTTCACCTTTACTTACAGGATTTTCAAGGTCTCCGCAACTGTTTTTCATTCCTGCTACAACACACGCACCGGTAAGTGCACCGCAGGTTCCTTCCATGCCGCCCATTCCAAGTCCTAATGCTTCTGTTGCCTTGAACATAGTTTCCTCGTCCATTCCGACAAGGTCACAGTATGTGCAGGCAACCGCCTGTGCACAGTTATATCCTTTATTGTGTCTTTCTATTGTTTTCTCTACTCTTGTTTCCATGTCTTTGATTTCCTTTCTTTTATCTTTATTCTTTCTTCGCTGCATATCCATCAGTCCTTTACCGCAAGTTCTGCAGGTGGCCTTGATATTATCTTGTTTACCGGAAGTATGCTGAGTATTATGTTTATTGCAAAAATAATGATTATCAGCAGCAGAACCGCCCACCACGGATATATCATTTTTATCTGAAGCGATGGCACTTGTGCCATAAATTTTATAATACTGCTTGTTATCAATGCCCCCGGCAGTACGGTGTATGCACAAAGCATCATCATTTCGAGTACATATGCCTGTAGTATGCTTCCCTTTTCTATTCCAAGAAGTCTGTAAACCGTCAGTTCTTCTATTCTCGAAACAGCATTTGATTGTATTGAAAAGTATATCATTATAAATGCAAGTACCGCAAGTGCGATTGTGACAATATTTTTTGTACCAACATTCATTTTACGCTTTTCCCTATATTTATTAAGCTGATTATTGTATTGGCATTTTACACTCGCCGTAAAATATTTTTTTCTGTAAGCTGATGCTTTTTTCTTTAAATATTTTATCGCACCGTCTACATCATCAGTATAAACATCAAATGACTTTGAATATGCATTATATGTAGTTCGTATATTTTCGCAGTCCTGCTCATTTGCAATATAATCTACATTTATATCATCATCGAAATACCCTACAATCTCAAATGTTCCATACCTCTGATCTGTAAACAAAAATGAACCCATCATCTTATCCTGATTATATATGGATTTTCTCGCAAGCACTTTTTTGCTTTCAAGCTTAGTATCTGATTTTATTCCACTGCCTTTTTTATCCGCATAAATCCGTTTCATCTCATCAAGTGAAGCAAGATTCATAGCAGAATATGAAAGACCTAGCAGTTTATTTTCTTCAACAAATATATCCGGTTCTCCTGTGTCGGACACTCCTGTTATCTTAAACTCAATCTGATTTGCCGGTGATATTATCGTTGTTCCGATAAAATCATCAACTTTTTTGTATAACGGTGCTATGGCACTGTCCGATTTCATAAAGTTTTCAAGCACCCATTTATCGACTACCGCTTCATCCCTGTTTTCCGGCATTTTTCCACATATAAGTGATGATTTTTTCAAATGTTTATTTGAAATAAACGAATATCCGCTAAGTTTTGCAACACTTCCCCCAAGCTGACTGTATCCGTTATATTTTATCGCCATATCGCAATTTGCAGAAATAAATATATCTGAATATTTGTTTTCCTGTTTTATTTTTCCGATAAAATCTTTCGCCGCTTTATTGAGCTGATCGTCAAAAACCCCCTCCACCGGACTTAACTGCACCGTAACAACATGAGAATCACTTTTCACAACACTCTGTTTATCTATCGACATACGATTTGTAAAATCCGCCGCACCTACGGATAACAGCACTGATACCATCAAAAGCGTTCCTATCATAAATGCCTGTTTTTTTCCGAGAAGTTTTAAATTTTCTCTCGCCATTTTTACTATCTCCCTAAACGGAAGCTTTGCAGTTCTGCCTGCTTTTGGCTTTTCAAGCGAATAATCTATCTCATCGACACTGCTTATGTCTATCTGTGGCTTTTTGTCATCCACCATCTGACAACCTGACTCCTCCCCTTCAAAAGCTATCTCTGTGTCAGAAAGATTTTGTATGTAGAGTTTTCCGTCTTTCCATGCAAAATTGAGCACTATCTTGTCAGTCTCATTTTTTATTTCATTCCCTTGATTTTCCTTATCTTGTGCAGCCACAGTTTTTATTTTTTCACTTATATTTTCTCCGGATATTATTTTACTATTTTCTTTATCCGCATTACCCTTTATCTGCCGGCTGTCCTTATATATATTTATCCTAAAATCATCATTTTCCATGCTCTCTTTTGAAAGCTCTCTTAAATATATATTAGAGTCGTCCGCCTTTTCATAGCTTTTTGTAGCTTTATTTTTATAATCTTTCTTTACCTGTCCGTCCTGTATCTCGATTATCCTGTCAGCAAAAAATTTTGATATGCGTTTTTCGTGTGATACAACTATTACAAGACATTCCTTTGAGATATTTCTCAAAAGACTCATAGTGTTTATCGTGTTTTCTTCATCGAGATTTCCAGTCGGCTCATCGGCAAGTATTATTGATGGTGCTTTTACAAGTGCTCTTGCTATAGATACCCTCTGCTGCTGTCCACCTGAAAGTTCCGAGACAAGTTTCTTTTTGTAACGCCCCATATTTAAGGCATCCAGAACATACTCCGTCCGCTCCTGCTTCTCCTCATCCGTCATATCATAAACGCTAAGTGCAAGTTTTACATTATACTCAACAGAGTTATCCATCAAAAGATAATAATTTTGAAATATATATCCGAATTTGTCATTTCTTATTTTTTCTATCTTCTTTGGCGAATATCTGTTTACAATCTCACCGTCATAATCTATCTCACCGTCGGCAAACACATCAAGTCCGCCTATCGTATTTAAAAGCGTTGTTTTTCCCGAACCGCTCTCACCTAAGATTACGACAAGTCCATTATTTTCAAACTCCAGATTTATATCATTTAACACATGGAGTTCATTATTTTTTCCTTTATTAAAATATTTATTTAATTTTTTAACTCTGATCATCCTTCAAACCTCCCTCCGGTACAAGTCATGCCGATATTTGCAACCTGCTCTGCTGCCTGCTCGTACATCAATTCTTAATCATTCGTTGTACAAGTAACTTATTAAACGCTTTTACCGTAACACCACACAAGATAAGATTATACACTATAAAAATCAGATAAAATGGTATCGTATAATAGGCAAGCATATCAATCATTACACGGCTGCCGCACAATGCGATAATATTTGCCGCCACTATCACAAAAACAATCGTGACCGCACAATACGAAAACATTTCCATAATACTTATCTTGTTTATCGTATTTAACTTCATACCTATAAATTTAAGTACAAAATAATCTTTAATCTTAATCTTCATGAGTGAACGAAGAATAAATATTTCAAGTATAATAAGCATTAGAAGAACTCCAAGTGCTATTCCAAGTGTTACAAGCCGCTCTGATACTTTTTCATCATTATATTCTCCAAGTGACATTCTATAGGCACTTACAGCCTCATAGTTTTTATCAAGCTTTTCAATACTTTTTATAACTTTATCCGTCTTTGCATAATTGCTGATATAAACCGCTGCCTGATTGCTCTCATTCTTGAAATACTTATAATAAAGATGCTTTGAAATTTCTATAAACCTGTCCGAATAATCAGTCACTTCTTTTGTCACTTCAAGCACAAGCTTATCACTTTCTCCTGTCAGCTCACCATTTTTATCTTTTTTGGTGATGGTAAGTCTGTCTGTTCCCATCATCGCAGTTGCATCTTCATCGTATGTTTCATCATAAGTACCTAAATTATTTAATGTAACCTGTGTATTGCATGAAGCTCTTGCTTTTTCGCCGGATGGCACTCCATTTCTATAATCATAATCTCTGTCTTTTGTATCCTCATCCTCAGTCATATCCACACTACTGTCATACAGGTTATCCCTTGTTTCACTGTATATCGGAATCAATTTGTAACTTCCCTGATAACTGTCAGTCTTTGTATCATACATAAAATCAATCTTAAATTTTGCTCCATCAGCCGATGACGAAAGCATATTACAAAGGCTTTCAGCAAAATATGCCTGCTCTGTCTCTTCCTTAAGACAGCCTGTTATCTTCATATCCTCGTAGTAATATCCGTCCATTCCCCAAATGTTTTTTGCCGTAAAATAAAACCTCTTCGTCGTTCCGACTACTGAACTGTCCTTTGAATATACGACAACTTCGTTGTTTTTCTTTGGAAGCCTTCCTTTCACAAGGTCTGATTTTGTAATGCAGCTAACTGACCTCATAAACTTATTTTTTTTGATAAAATTAACATTCATATCCTGTTTTACAGCTTTTTTAATACCTTTTGCAAATGTCCAGTTGTTCTCCGACTGTGTACGGATGCTATATGAAGATGATGAATCATCCGGATCCAATGCACCATATGATGAACCATCTGACTCTACCGCACCATATGAATATTTATAATCCTTTCCCTCCTCGCAGTAATAATTTATATCATCTGCCTTGTCGCATATATCTGTATTTTTTACATATTTTATCTTATTCAGTTTTTCTATATCACTCTTATTAAAAGATGTTCCGTCTTTTTTCCTTACGGATATTCTTGTCTTATCACCGTTATAATAAACTGAATCGTCATATTTTTTTGTTGATGAATCATCAATATTGGAATATATCTGACTTAAAAACAAGAATGATGCAGTTGAAACAACCATAAAAAACACTATAAACAACAGCCCTCTTAACTTTTGGGTAGAAAAGTTTTTCCACGCAAAATACCTTGCGATGCTGTTTTCTTCTTTCCTCTTTTGATTTAAATCTTCTTTTATGTGTTTTGTATTTTTATCCGTACTCTCATTTTCTGATTTTAATAAACTTTTCTTATCTTTCAAATCTGCCTGCGTGTTTTTCGACTGATTTCTTAATTTTTCCCCGGCATCCGCATTTTTATCATCACTCGACTGTTCAGCTTTATAATTTATCCTCTTATCCGTATTTACTGCCACATCAAGCACTATCTCACCATCATGTATCTTAACCTTTCTCGTCACATAGTCCTGTGCCTGTTCATAATTGTGAGTTACCATGATAACAAGTTTTTCTTTTGATAATTCAGCCAAAAGTTTTATTATCTGAAGTCCAGTCTCGCTGTCAAGGTTTCCTGTCGGCTCATCCGCCATGATAATATCCGTCTCTTTTGCAAGTGCTCTTGCGATGGCAAGTCTCTGTTTCTGACCGCTTGAAAGTTTTGAAGTCCTGCTTTTCTCAAAACCTTTCAGTCCGACTTTCTCAAGATATTTTAACGCCTTTTTCTCTGCTTTCTTCTCGCCGACACCGAGTATAAGGAGTGCACTTATCATATTGTCGAGTACGGTATAGTGACCTATAAGATTGTAATTCTGAAAAACAAAGCCTATCTTATTTCGGCGGTACGCCTCCCAGTCGTCATCATCATATTGGAATGTAGGCTGTCCATTGACATACATCTCGCCCTCGTCGTATGTATCAATACCACTTATCACATTTAAAAGCGTCGTCTTTCCACTGCCACTCTCTCCGGTAATGGCAACAAACTCACCTTTTGAAAATTCAAGATTTACATTTCTGAGTGCTTGTGTGACCGATGACTCAGAATAGTAATATTTGTATATATTCTCTAATCTTATCATTTTACTCCTCCCCTTTTTTCATTATGCTTTTTTGTGTTTGTAAAACTGTCATAATCAATGATTAACACAGCATATAATCAATTCAGCAAACAACCTGCTTATTTATTTATAACGATATATAAGCTGACTTTGACGCAATATATATCCACAAAATATTGCTGCAATCAATACAAAATATTTGAAATCTAAATCTATCATATCATTTCTTACATTTATAAAAAGCCACAGAAATCAGTGCTGTTTTGTGCAATTTGTTATACAATTTGAATATAAAATAGCAAAGCAATTCTCATTGGCATTACATTACTAGCATTTTACTACATTAAAAAAGAAGCAGCACGAAAAAAACCGCACTGCTTCTTTTTTATTCTTTATACTAATATCTTTTGCCCTCTTCACTTTTACCTAAAAATCTCATTGCACTTTGTATATCATCATCACTATAAGATTTTTTTGCATATATGTGAAGACCATTTTTCCTTCTACATTCAGGACATACAGAACCAAAATCTATGGTTTTTCCACATATCTGACAATGAATTGGTGTAATATTTTCCCCTTCTTTATACTGAATACGACCTTCTTTTATCCATCTGCGGACTTTTGAAACAGGTATTCCAAAATGTTCTGCAACATCTATTTCTTTTACATCATTTTCCCGGATATAATCTTTTACTTCCGCAAACAAATTCAAATCCTTGCACTCCGGACAAAGGTCATCCTTATACACCTTATTTAATATACGACCACACTGTGCACATTCATGCACATTTTCATCCAGCTTTTTCTTAAAGTCTTTTCTGTCAAGTGTCATGTGCAATCCCTCCAATTCATCTGCTGTATAGTATATGCAGACAATGACATACCTTATAGATGTAACATTACGGTCTGCAATAAAACAAATCTAAATGTTATGATTATTTACCTAAAAACTCCTTGCCACCCATATACGGTCTGAGTGCCTCAGGAATACGGACATTTCCATCTGCCTGAAGATTGTTCTCAAGAAATGCGATAAGCATTCTAGGTGGTGCAACAACCGTATTGTTGAGGGTGTGTGCAAAGTATTTTTCACCATTCTCGCCACGAACACGAATCTGAAGGCGGCGTGCCTGTGCATCACCAAGATTTGAACAGCTTCCAACCTCGAAGTATTTCTTCTGACGAGGTGACCATGCTTCAACATCAATAGATTTAACCTTAAGGTCTGCAAGATCTCCTGAACAGCACTCAAGTGTGCGGACAGGAATATCAAGACTTCTGAACAGATCAACCGTATTCTGCCATAATTTATCAAACCACATCTTGCTTTCTTCAGGTTTACATACAACTATCATTTCCTGCTTTTCAAACTGATGTATGCGGTAAACTCCACGCTCCTCTATACCATGAGCACCTTTCTCTTTTCTGAAACATGGTGAATAGCTTGTAAGAGTCTTTGGAAGCTCTTTCTCATCAACAATAGTGTCAATAAATTTACCGATCATTGAATGTTCACTTGTTCCGATGAGGTATAAATCTTCTCCCTCGATCTTATACATCATGGCATCCATCTCAGCAAAGCTCATAACACCGGTAACTACATTACTTCTAATCATAAATGGTGGTATGCAATATGTGAATCCTCTGTCAATCATAAAATCTCTGGCATATGAAATAACTGCTGAATGAAGTCTTGCAATATCTCCCATAAGATAATAGAAACCGTTTCCTGCAACTTTTCCTGCTGCATCAAGGTCTATACCATCAAATTTTTCCATAATCTCTGTATGATATGGCACTTCAAAATCAGGAACAACAGGCTCGCCAAATTTCTCAATCTCAACATTTTCGCTGTCATCTTTACCTATAGGAACACTAGGATCGATAATGTTTGGAATGACCATCATTCTCTCTTTTACTTTTTCCTGATACTCTTTTTCAAGTTCTTCTAACTCAGCAAGTTTTTCAGCATTCTTTGAAACTTCTGCTTTCTTTGCCTCAGCTTCTTCTTTCTTTCCCTGAGCCATAAGTGCACCGATTTCTTTTGAAATTGATTTTCTTGAAGCACGGAGTGCATCTGCATCCTGCTTTGCCTGTCTTGACTTAGTATCGAACTCTATAACTTCATCTACTAAAGGAAGTTTGTCATCCTGAAATTTGTTTTTAATATTCTGCTTTACAATATCCGGATTTTCTCTCAGAAATTTTATGTCTATCATCTTTTATCTCCTTTTACTTCTTTTATCATTTTAATAGTCATAATCATGCGGCTTTTCAAAGCTAAATTTTAAAGCCGTTTATAAACGAATTTCGCTGCCGGATGCATCATGCTTAAATGTCACCCGACATCCATTTTATTTTACACATATTATCGAAATATTGCAACCTGAAACATTGACTGTCATCCCACAGATGTAAACAGCAAAAATATTTTTCTTTCCTACTGCACTATTATAAACAAGTCCCAACTGCTTATTGCTCTATTCTGTAAAACCGGGAACTCCTTTTATAAAATTACAGTTCTTATGAATTTGACAGAAAACATTTTTCAAATACATTTGCCCTGACTGCACCGTAATACATATCACCCTCAAACATCTCGCAGCCTATCTTTTTAGCAAATTCCTCATGCATAGGCGTGTGTATTCCTCCACAGGTAACTGTTAGTCCAAGACTCTTTGCCATCTCAACGGTCTTACTTAATATAATGCACTCTTTCTCCGATGTCATGTATTCATTGAAATACTCTCCGTGGAATTTGATTCCCGTTACATTTAACTTTCTGATAGAGTGGATAGCCGTGTGGTCTGTTCCAAATCTGCTTATAACTACATTGTAACCCCTGCCGCACAGCTTCTCTATTGCCATTTCAAGCACCGTTGTCATATCCGCAAGATACCTCTCATGAATTTCTATGATAACATCCTTTGGTTCAAGTCCATTCTTTTTAACAACAATATCATCTATTTTTTTGACAACATTATGTATTGAAAGCTCGCTCGCCGTCATTTCTATTGAAAACGGCACGATTTTGTTTCCAAGTTTTTTCCATGCCCCGACGCTGCAGCATACGGTCGATAAAGTAGCCAATGCAAAACTGCTCAGTTTTCCGCCACGCTCGATAAGTCTTGTCAATTCATCAGATTCAAGGACATGACCATCCTTTAACTGTACTCTTGGAACAGCCTTGCAGCCGACAATCTTTTCCCTGTCACCTTTTATTCTAGGCATATAGCATATCTCTATATCATTATTTCTTACCGCATCATAAACTTCACTTATTGTTTCTTCTTCCTTGAACTGCTCACTCTTAAGGTCATCGGTATATATCGCATAATGGTTTCCACGAAGCCCTTTTATACTTCTTCTTGCCATATCTGCCTTTTCAAGCATTTCAAGCAGTTCACAGTCTGACTCCTGAACAAGATAAATTCCTGTGGTAGTTCCAAACTCTATATTTACATCCTTTTCTTCTTCCTCAGCAACATTTCTTGCTCTTACCATCTCGGACATCATACGCAAAAGCTCTTTGTGACTCTCATATTTTGTGAGCAATACAAAATAATCTCCGTCAACTCGTGAGCAAACACCCTCTTTTGCAAGATTGTTGAGAAGTGTTTTTGAGAATTCTTCCAAAATCCTGTTGCTTATTGAAAAACCATAATGATGGCTGAATTTTCTAAACTCATTTATATCGGCACATACAAGTGCATAATGCTCTTTTTCTTTTCTCTCACTAAGAATTTTTTCTGCCTTATTCATAAATGAAGCATACGGCATAAGTGATGTAATATTGTCCTCAGCCTGTGCCTGTGCTGACTTAGCCATATTTACAAGCTTGTTGCGCTCTGAAATCTCTTCTCTCTCATGGTCGAGTCTTGATGAAATTTCTTCGGCATTATCTACAAGTCTGGTAACCGTATAAATTTTATCCGGCTTATCATCGCCATTATCAGATACAGACACGGCACATATCTCAACATTTCTAAACATTGAACTGTTATCTCTTATCCTGTATATATAGCGGCTGCTTCCGATATTTTCAATTCTGTTTTTTACATTCTTTTCAAATATCTTTGCATCATCCGGATGGAAAAGTTCAAGCATCTCAGGCATGTCATCCCATGTCCTTAAAAAGTTTTCTTTTGAAAAAGATTCGCCGAGACTTCCACTCCTCGTAAAAGTTTTATTATTTATGTCATATGTCCACATAGTCTCCTTTAGATACTCTGAGACATACTTAAATCTTCTGATATTCTCCTCAAACTCTGCCTCCATGCTTTTTCTGGATGTAACATCCATAAGAACACATAAATATACATCCTCACCGCTCTCATCATCAATCTTGCGGCCGTTCACATAAAGCCATTTTGTATGACCGGTCTTGCCAACGATGCGATGCTCAAAGCCAAGAAGACCATTGTTCTCGACAGTCGTTCCAAAAACACTCTTAACCATCTTCATGTCAGCAGGATAAATTATTTTATCACAGTAGTCTCCAAAATTTATATGAAATTCGGCTCTCGAATACCCTGACAACATATAATATCCGTCATTGGCATAAAGAATCTTCATGTCTTTCATACGGATTTTCAATACTCCTCCCGGAATACTGTTTGCGATAACATCAATCTCATGTTTTGCCTTAAACATATTTTCAACATTGTTCCTGGATTTTGTTATGTCCAGGCAGGAACAGAAAAATCTGTTTTCCGACATATGTAAAAGGGTTTTCGCTGAAATTGAAAGCCATGCGGTAGTCCCATCTTTTCTTTTTACCCTACATTCAATGTTTACTGCACCGCCGGCTGCAAACTGTCTTGCTATAAGATTTTTAACTTTCTGTTTTTCTTCCGGCAGGATTACAGCCATAAGACTGTTTTTGAACTTCTCCTGAAACTCCTCTTTTGTGTATTGTAATATTGAATAAAATTTTTTACTTGCATATGTTATTTCCATTTCGCCGCCCGGCTTTGAAATAAAGAATGCACACTCTGACACCTCAATAAGCTTTTCAAAAATTTTTCCATCCATATTAATCCCCCTTATTCAAACCTAAGACACCTTTTCTTTTGATACAAACTTAAGTAGTATCTCCTTAAAATCATCAAGTTTTACCGGTTTAAACATCCAGCCGTTCATTCCCGCTTCTTTATATTCTATCTCTACACCCGTAACCGCATTTGCGGTAAGTGCTATGATAGGAACATCTTTGCAATCTTGCGAAGCCATATTTCGTATTACTTTCGTGGTCTCAATGCCATCCATTTCAGGCATCATATGATCCATAAATATCATATCATATTTACGCTCTCTTTCAAGTGCCTTAATAATTGCACCGCCACTTGAAAACACCTCTGCCATAACACCCAGCTGCCTTAACTGAGTTACCGCAACTCTAAGATTAACCTTGTTGTCATCAACAATAGCAACTCTTATATTTTTAAACATATCACCCGAAACTTTCACGGCAGAATCCTGTTTTTCAAAATTTTCTTCCTTAATGTTTCTATTCGTTTTTTCTCTAACATCTCCGCTTTCCTGAGCTTTCTCAATGTCATTATCACTGACATTGACAGCCTTTTGTCTACTCTCAGGCTGATTGTTTTCTTTATATGAACGAGACTTATCAACTTCAACATCTGCATTATCAAACTTTATGAGTGAATTATCTGCATAACCATTTTTTAACAATTTTCCACCGGCATTAACATTATACCCGTCCGATTTTTCTTCAAATAAGACTCTGTAAATTTTGAACAAATCATAGGGCTTTCTTATATATAATCCCGGCATCTCGTTTTCTTCAAAAACAGTATAAAATTCAAGCAGAGCAATGTTTTTTATCTTTTTTAACAGCTCCATACTTGAAAATTTATTTTTAACCCTAAGATAAGCATTATAATTGTAAACAAACAATTTTTGTTCATCTGAATATATATTATACACTTCTCTGCCTATCTCGTCTATGGAATTAATACAAATAACATGCAGATTAAGCTGTTCAAAAATCTCTATCAAATGCGTTCTGCTGCTATAGTCATTTTCATATAAAAATATAGTCTTATTTCTGTACTTATCTGCTGCCTCCCGTCTCAACTCCTCGCTATCATCATTGCATATTCTCTGGTTAATCCTTGCCGTAAAGCAGCTCCCAACATTGTACTCACTCTGCACTTCAATATCTCCACCCATAAGCTGTGCTATTTTTTTTGCAAGTGCCAGTCCCAGACCAGTTCCCTCACGCTTTCTGTTACGCATAGCATCAACCTGGCTGAACTGATTGAACAATTTGCCCATATCCTCTTTTTTAATACCTATACCGGTATCGCTAACGGCAAAACTCAGTTCAATAGTGTTCTTATTTATCTGCTTTGAGCGTATATCCAGTTTAATCTTTCCCGAATCGGTAAATTTGACTGCATTGCTCAATATATTGATAAGGATCTGGTTAATCTTAGCATAGTCACCGTACATATATATTGGGATTCCTTCGGACATAGAAACCTCAAACTTAAGTTTTTTATCAAAAATCCTGGCAGAAATAACATTTTCAATCCCCTCTATAAATGAATCAAAACGATACTCAACAGGGCAGAGTTCCATTTTACCCGCATCTATCTTTGAAAAATCGAGTACATCATTTATAATGGACAACAATGACTCTGCTGCCGTCTGTATCGTTTCTACATATTCATGTTCAAGTGGCGTGAGTTCACATTTTTCAAGAATATCTGCCATACCGCATATTGCATTCATAGGTGTTCTTATCTCATGTGACATATTTGCAAGAAATGTTGACTTTGCTCTGTTTGCCTCCTCAGCAGCCTGTCTTGCCTCAATCTCCTTGTGGTTTGCCTGTCTGATAAGAATATTGTTTTGCAATGTCATCTGCATAATAAGACATCCTAATGCACTACTCGCACCTATAACTACAATTTCCGGATTAAGCATCTGTGTAAGCATAGCTGCAAAACTTAAAAGCATAAACCATATTGTGACAAGTTTATAACGGCGTTCTAAAACACTTTCTTTTGAAAATGCCTGCACAATAGCTGCTGCAAAGTAATAAACAGTACATACTATAAGAACCGGCATAAATGGTCCACGCCGGTATCCCTCACTGACCGAATAACTAAATAAGGCATCAGTAAAATAATCTGTCCATATCATAGCCTGCTCTATTATCGCAGGAATCGCCCAAAAAAGCATCTTTTTTCTTATGGTCTTTATATCTCGTGCCATTGATACTATATAAAAAAAGTACATACACGGTATCAAATGCTGAAAAGTATATCCAACCATCTGACCAAAATAATTAAGACCTGTCATATCCGGAAAATACTTTCTAAGAACTACTGTCGAAAACATATCTGTCACACAACTTGCCAGACAGATTATCTGAAAATATCCATATATTCTCCGTGAAAGTTTATTAAGTTCAGCAACCCTGTAATAATATATTATAAGAACTATTAACACAACTGATGATGCTATGTAAAAATCATAATTCCATTTCATTAAGAGTTTCCTCTCTTTCAAAAAAGTTTAACCCTTTTATATCCTTTTATATAATGATGCAAAATGTCTTTTGCCACAACATCATATAAAATTCCATTCACACCTGGTATATTGTATCAATGATACAATACACTAATTACAATTCTAACATAACACAAGTCTTACATCAACGATTCGTATCACCCGTAGATGATAAATTTTTGGCGGTTTAATGTTGTCATATATATAGCATGACTTTATCCGTACTTCCGTCATTGATAAACCATAATTCAGGTTTGACGCTGTCATATATGCATCATGGCACTCAACGGGCTGAACTTATTTTAAGTAATCACGCAAATTCTAATCACTGTTGTATATGCATCATGGCACTCAACGGACTGAACTTATTTTAAATAATCACGCAAATTCTAATCACTGTTGTATAAGCCTGACAATCTGTGTCAGGCTTTAATTTCACCGACACATTTATCTAGCAATGCCTCGCATCCCTCTTTTACATCTCTGTATGTGTCATCAAAATTTCCCGTGTACCACGGGTCGGCAATATCCCTGCCACTTCCCGCAAATTCAAGAAGAAGCGACACCTTTCCATCTGGGTCACCGCCAAAAATACGCATCATATTCTTATAGTTCCACTTGTCCATTCCTATTATATAATCAAATTTGTTGTAGTCACTCTTTGTGACCTGCGATGCAAAATGCGGCTGCATCGGTATGCCAAGCTCGTTCATCTTGCGAACCGTGCCATGGTGCGGTGGATTGCCAATTTCCTCCGTGCTGGTTGCTTTTGAGTCGATGAAAAATTCATCGGCAAGACCGGCATGGTTTACCATGTCCTGAAAAACGAATTGTGCCATTGTGCTGCGGCAGATATTGCCGTGGCAGATGAAAAGTACTTTTATCATTATTTGTTTCTCCTTGTTTTGCCCGGAAATGCCCTGTTTTGCAAGGGATTCCGGGGTTATTGTAAAATGCTCTGAAATTACAGATTGTGGCAAATCAGAGCAGAGCCCTGCAAGTTGTTACTACCTGTTAGTAGTAAAGTTGGTAGTAAAACGAAAATTCTTACTACTAAGGGTTTTTACCACAAACAGGACAACCGTCTCCTCTTCTAGTACGATTTGCAATAATTGCTTCCCACTCATGCCCTTCTTTACACTTCCACCACACTTTTTTATTACTTTGAGACTTAAATTCACATGGAAGCAATTTTCCATTTTTATTATAATTCCATTCACTAGCAATTTCTGGTCTTAATGTCTGCAAATCATTTTCCCCCTTAATAGCGTATCTTCCAGAACAATAGGGACATCCACTTCCCTTTGCCCTTGTTGATATTGTAGTTTGCCACGAATGATTTTTGCAGCATTTCCACCAAATGCGTTCACCACTATTTGACGAAAACATATATGGTGTCAACATTCCATTCTTTTCTGAATCCCACTCTACAACCAAATCAGCATACTTACTTCCAAAAGAATTATTTTTTATTTCTGTCTTATAATTTTCTTGTATATGAACTCTATCATTTTTCACATCAATTTCATTCGGAATTTTGATGTATTTACTAAGTTGCATAAACAGTGAACTATACGCCTCATTATTAAAACTATCATCTATTCGTAACATAACATCACATGAATTTTCTCTAGCATTACCGCCCTTTTCTTTTACTCGAATTAAAAAAATATCGTTCCTTTTACATTCAATATATTTTTTTACTTCTTTCTCCAATGCTTTATCAGATTCATGCCAAACACTTCCATCATACTCTATTCCCACATTAATTGATGGTATAAAAATATCAATTTCCATTCCATTAGGCAATACATCTGTACATCTATTTACCGCATCGGGATATATCTTTTTTACATAAAAATATATAGCCTGTTCAGGGAATGAAGTTCTTATACCAGAGTTGCATTTTGGGCATCCGTCTCCCCTACTTCTATTGCTAATCGATGTTTTCCACTCATGCCCCTTTTCACATTTCCACCAAACCTTTATTCCAGATTTACACGTATATTTTTGTGGAATTTTATTTCCATTTTTTTCATAATTCCATTCTTTTGCAATATATGGATTTATATGTGCTAAATCATTAAATCCCACCAACACTCTCTTGCCCGAGCAATATGGACATCCATCTCCTCGACTTCTATCAGAAATAGATGAACACCATTCATGCCCCTTTTTACATTTCCACCATATTTTTCTTGCACTATGCTCTTTAAAATCACTTGGTGTAAGCCTTCCATTTCTATCATAATTCCACTCTTTTAATAGTGGAGAATCGACCGACATTAAATCATTTTCGCCTTGAATAGCATATCGCCCAGAACAAAACGGACATCCACTTTCATTCACAGTTCTACTACTTATTACAGCTTGCCATTCATGACCTTTATCACATATCCACCAAACTTTATCAGAGCTACCAGCCTTCACCATATTTGGAGTTAATAATGTATTCTTTTCGTAATTCCATTCACTTATTAATTCCGGGTTAGTTGTGAGCAAATCTGTTTCTCCCTCTATAGGTAATAAACCAGAGCAATATGGACATCCCACATATTTATTGCCAGTTCTACTAGCAATTACTGCTTCCCATGAATGATTTCTTTTACATTTCCACCATACTCTTTCTCCACTTCTGACAGTATAATTAGCAGGAGTTTTCTCTCCATTTTTCTCATAGTCCCATTCCGATGCAATATTAGGTTTTAATGTTGTTAGGTCATTATACCCTAGTAGTACCACTTTGTTAGCACATATAGGACACCCTCTTCCCTTTGTTCGATGATTAGGTGATGCACTCCACGAATGACCAAGTGAACACTTCCACCATACTTTCGTTCCGCTACCTGCTTTTATTTCTTTTGGTGTTATAATATTCTTACTATAATCCCACTCTTTCAATAATTCAGGATTGGTTGTTTCCAAATCAGTCAACCCTACTATCGGAAGCTTGCCACTACAATAAGGACAACCAACTTTTTTCTGTCGATTATTCATTGAAGAGAGCCATTCATGTCCCTCTTTACATTTCCACCACACTTTTCTTTTTGACCAAATTGATATATTAATAGGCTCTACATCATTTCTCTCATAATTCCACTCTGATAATAATTCGGGCATATTGTCAATCCAGTTAATAGGTTTCTTAGCCATATCAATCCACCACCTTTTATCTAAGTATATATTATACTGGTGTTATCGTATAAATTCCACCAAAAAATAACGCTCCAGCCTAAGCCAGAGCGTCATCTCTTTTCCATATTAAACTACCTTAAACCTCTTCTGTGACATCGGTTTCTCTTTCTTCTGCTCAACCTCTGCCTGTTCCTTCCTAAACTCTTTCATCCGCTTCAGTTCTTCCTCTGCATCATCGAATCCGATATGCGTGTACACATTCATTGTAACTGATATATCCGAATGCCCCATAAGGTACTGTAACGTCTTCGGATTTATTCCCGATTTTGCCATATTCGAGCAGTAGGTATGGCGGCACACATGAGTGGTTATCTTAGGCATCAGCACCTTGTAAATCTCATTGTACCTGCCAAGCATACTCCTAAATCGGTGTTCCCAATGCATAGCCACAAGGGGTATTCCATTCTTGTCAAGGAATAAAAATCCACTGTAGCCTTGCACCACCTTCTCCACCTTGTACTTAGTTCTATCATCAATTATTGAGCGAAACATATCTGCTACTTCCTGGCTTATCGGCAACACGCTTGTTCCAGCTGTGGTCTTAGTGTCTTGAATGATATATTCCATTGCCGAAGTCCTAAGTAACTGATGGTCGATATTTACTGTATTATTCTTAAGGTCGATGTCCTTTAAGGTCAATCCACAGAATTCTGAAATTCACATTCCTGTATGGAAAAGGATGTAGGCAACCTCATAATATTTACAGTATAAAAGATCGTCATGTACAAACCTTAAAAACTTTCTCATCTTATATTTGGTAATTGCCTCTCTTGTGACCGAGTCATTAACCAGAACTGTTGCAAGTTCAAATCCGAATGGATTCTTGATGAGAACATCGTCATCCACTGCCATCTGGAAAGCAGGTCTACCCCCCTCGAATGGTATAGATAGAACTGTAACTCTTGCCATCCTCCTGCTACAGCTTGATTAAGAACAGCTTTGCATCTGATACTCGAATCTTGGAAATCTTCATATCTCCAAAAGATTCCTTCCTCAAGATGTTCTGCACTGTCTTGTATCCTTGCTTGGTGCTTGGTCTTACATTGACTTTTGTTTTAAGGCATCTCTCCACCAATTCATTTACTGTGATGTTCTTCCCCATTGGGTCCAATCTGTTATCCAAATCATAACCTATCTGCTTTTCCAACTCTCTTAAAGAAAGACATGGTTTCTTCCCAACCGGGAGTGGATCAGTCGGTTCAAGTCTCTTTGGTACTTGTTCTGTGATAGCCGTAACGTTTCATAAAAAATAATCTCCTTCCTGCGTCTCATAATGTCTACACTATTACCAAGACGTCTTAAAATTTGTTTTGGATACTTTTTGAGACTGTTTACCAGCCTGTTTTACATAGTCTTAAAATGTACACTTTTAGAGACCACCTCCTTTCCGTAAAAATGGGTATAAAAAAGAAGGTATATTTCAACCTTCTTTCATTTATCTTACTTTTTCCGATAACCTTCTCTCCAAAAATGGTCTTATCGAATTTAATAATATACCTTTTATCTTCTTGTGCTGTTTCGGGGTAATCAAGTCTTTATTTCTCTTGTTGAACATTGTCAGCATAAATTCATAATCCTCTTCACCATCATAGCGATTATAAGCTGTATCAAAAGCACCTTGTTCATATAACCATCCTAGAAGTTTCCGAGAAAACAATTCTGGCAAAAGGGATAGATACCGATGTTCTTCTACAGCATGTAATAATTTAAACTGACTTTCTATCAACGCAGTCTCTTCTTTCAAATCAGTTCTATTAAATTTCTTTATGCAAGAACTTCCTATTGGAAATAATAATCTTCCATTACATACATTCCTTATCGCATAAAGATATTTGATATTTTCTTTCCCACAAATGCACTCCTCTGAACAGCTATCATCTTCTTCACAATCATATATTTCCCATTCAGTTACTGCCTCTTGCCAGTTATCACTTTCAGAATTATTAATAACTGTCATTATTAAATTTCTCACATATGTACTTTCTATAACGTTCACCTCCACCATATCATTATTGAACACTATTAATCATGGCATTTATATCAGCTGCTCTAAACCGTTGTTCTTCCGTTGTCCATGCAACCGTCATATTGGCTTTCTTAAGATTTTTGATAAATTCTGTAATCACAGTTTCACTCTCTTCTGTATACATATACAACTTACGCAAAGTCCTGTCCTGTGGTTTGCCTTTTGATAATACCTTTGTACCAATCAATACTGTTTTTTCAATTTCATCAATTCCTACCGCTCTAATAATATTCCTATTATTTCTAAGTGTTTCAACCTTTTGAGACATACTTATTTCCTGAGGAATAGCATTATTAATTTCATTTAAAAATCGCTCAAAAACAAATGTCGCATTTCCACTCTGTAGTTGCAGTTCTGCCGTCATCCGCTCCTGCACTTCATCAGAAATATACACTATATAATCTCCGTTTCTATGACTACCATACATTTTTAGCTTACGCATAATTGCTGTATTCCTCATATAGAGAAACAAGCTATCCTTCTCATCATCTTCCGCCAAAAACATAAGAAACAAAAAGCGTCCTCTTCCTATTCTTATATCAAACGCAACAGATTTATCATAGGAACTAAGAGCTTCCATATATACGTTTTTTAATTGTGTAAAATTAAATTGTATTGACGCCATACATATCTCCTTGAATTATATTTTATATAGGCTACCCTTTTATAGTAGCCCACACCATTAATTGGGTATAGGTCTTCATTCTATTCTTCTTACCTAAACATTCTTTGTAATCCCCAATTTTTTGAATATCCTCGCAATATTATGCTTCCATTTTTCGGTATGGTCGATTTTTTCGACCACCTTTTTTTCATCAAATAATTCTCTTTTTGTCTTTTGACTCAGTTCTTCCCAATTATCTTTAGGAATAATATAGGTCGCATTCCCATAAAAAGCAGATTCCAGCACACAATAATTATCATACAGATATGCATAATATCCTTTAAATCCATTAACTCCTTCTACCATTGTCGTCGCATTATACATCTCCATATAATTTAATCTTGCGATATCATATGTGTCTGTTTTTTGATTCATAGATTTCAACTGCTTTTCAACATGCCTACTCGGCATTTCTCCAGGCGGAAGCATTTCCCAATTACATCTTTTTCTTTTAATTGTCTTTTCGATTCGAATAACATCATCATAAACATAACATTTACCGTATATTTCAAGCATTAAATTAATTGCTTCTTTCATATACTTCTTCCTAACATCATCTGTCATATTTACAATAACAAACTGCTGCTTACTCTCATCCTCATATAACTGCAATTCTATTCCATATGCCTCTACCTCTATTTTAGGATAACACTCCTTATATATATCAGCAGCAACCATAGATGCATTGGTATTACCAAATGGATACACCCAATTTGTGAAAACATAGCGACGTTCTTTGGATTTAGTTTTATCGGCATATGAATATCCATAAGCGTTCTTTCTACTCTGAGGTCCAAAAGTTCCCGATGGTAATACTATATCACCATCTTCTTTTAAGCCAACTATTTCTGCCTCATTATCCATTACAGGAATACCTAACTGTATTTTATTTATGTCATATGTATGAGGAATCTGAAGTTTAACAATTCTTTTGCCATTAATACAATATTGTGCCATATTTTTTCTCCTTCTTTAATTCAATCTTTCTATTACAATACTAATTTTTCAAAAATAAAAAAGCCTTTTTTAGACATGCTCGGGTCTGTGATTATTGACTGTATAAATCAATGGTACTTTGCCTTGTGATTAGCCAATGTCTTTCCAGCTTTACTCTTGGTGCTCTTGCTGGTTGACTTGCTGGCTAATTTCTTAGCTGCACTACCGACTTTACCGCCATGATGTACTGCCATATCACAATACCTCCTTTGCAAAATCTCCTTGCAGAAGAAGGTTTTCTTTGGTATTATTAGTTTGCGAGAAAAATAAGTCCAAAGACCTTCTTTGGCA
>ERZ838118.2039-NODE-2039-length-22593-cov-13.721581_pt1 | contig 22593 bp, 19 predicted proteins | sample MGYA00519863_ERZ838118 | MGnify/ENA primary metagenome ERZ838118 (study PRJEB31850, sample SAMEA3708827) | human gut metagenome | biome: human gut; feature: human-associated habitat; material: faeces | place: China | collected 2014 ...
AACCAGCGAAGCCACCCATTCACGAGCAGCAGGTGTAAGGTTAAACTTCATGATGCTACCTAAAGAATCAGCATCCTTCAACAAAATATTGGCCGCATCAATTTCTACCGCTAATCGAGTATCAGTAGGCAATGGCAATGGCACCTTCGGCATCGTCAGCACCCGTGGCAAACAATGTGCATCTGCAAAGCTATGCTCACGTTGGCAAGCCTTCAGCGTCAATGCAAAGAGCGAAAGTTGCTGTGCACGAGGATCGAGATCGATGCCCGTGAGGTTATCTTGGAAAATATGTGTTATGGCTTCGACACGAGTATAACCCTCAGTGATATAAAGATCGTAGAGTAAATCGAAGCACTCGTTAAGGATATGCCCCGAACCACAAGCAAGATCAGCTACTTTCAAATCGGTCAGTTCATTGTAATGAAGAATAGCTTTAGCAGGAGTCGGTTCTGCAGGCTCCACGAGGTATTGCCATTTCTCCTTATAAGCCAAAGTGGTATAGGGATTGTTATCGAGATAGATACGTCCCACCGTATTCTGCACCATGTACTTCACAATCCAGTTAGGCGTAAAAATCTGCGTGGCGGCAGGAATCTCATCAGCCTCAAACTTACCTTTCTTGGCAAACACCTCATCCTTACGTTCACTGATGTAGAACTGATAAAGCCAACCAATCAGTTCGGGCGAGCGAAACTCTTCGTCGGTGATAAACTCAGTGTGGTTCAAGAGGTCGATAAAACCATTCTCCACCAAAATATTGGCGGGAAGCAACAGTTCAGTATAGTCCTCCATAGTGCCAAAGCAACGTTGCAGGATAGGGTTGGCATGGCACCATGCCACCAAAAGCACAGCAAACTGTTCAGTAACTTTCGTATCGTCATCAAGGAGTTCCAAAAGGTGACGCTTGCTCGCCTCCTCCATTGGAGGGAAAAGCCCTTGCCGGGCTTGGTTTACAATCTGCGGGGTATGTGCAGAGTCGGCGTATGTACTTACCGGTTCGCAAAGTCCGTTCTTTTGTAAGATACGAATGGCTACCAGACGATTAAACCATGTGTAAGCTGCTTGCTCATATACTTCGTTCACACCCTTAGCCTGCACCTCCTCATAGAGCCGCATCCATTGGTGATAAAATCCTTCGGAGAGAGTCCGTCCGTTCCAAAGCGTACCGCCCTGCAAGAGTTGCGGGCGTAAATTCTCAGCCACTCCACCCTTGCTGTCAAAGCCCAAGCTGGTGAGTTTGGCGGCAATACCCGCCTTTAGTATATTGCGTGCTTCAATAGCAAATTTCTTTAATCTATTAGTATCCATCTATCTTATTCCTTCATTTCATTATTTGATAATCATTACCGTCTCGCCTTTGTCAATATGTGCCATTAGCTGCTTCTTGAGTTGTGCCAAATACTTATCCACATCAGCCTCTGAGCCAATAGGTAAAGTGGTACGAGTACTCAAAGCTACCTGTGTAGGATACTTCTTAGCAGGAATTTCTTCCTTCTTGTTTTTGTCATCACCAACCGTAGGTTTAGGCTTCGGTTTTGCAGCCAATATCTTCGCTGTTTGCTCTGCAAAGAATGCATTGGTATCGAGGTTGGTCTGCAACACAGGAATGCTATCCGGTTGTGTTTTGAGTTTTACTATGACCTCTTGATCTGAGAGAACAGAAGTCGATACCTCGTTTTCCTTACAGCCTTGCTCCAACTGAGCATACGTTTTGGCATATTCTTCAGCAATTTGTTTGCGAAGTTCTGTTCGTTTAACATCGATAGCCCCGGCAAGAGTGTTGCGAAGCTTCATATAAGTACGTATGCCGATGGGCCATGCTGCATTCTCTATTCCTATCAACTGCGTAACTGCCTCGTGAAGCTCAATAGGTACGAAGCTAAAATTATCCCGATTATCGCGTACAAAGCGGAGCACATCCTTATAATTACCCATTTGGTCTTGGACAAACTGCACGACTTCTTTACAAGTATCGAAGAGGGTGCGCGCCTGCTGCTGTTCGTCAATCACACGACGGAAATACTTCAACGGATCGCGCTCGGCAAGCCAACCTTCGAGCAAGGTCACCATCTCGTCGAGCGGCGCACTGAAAGAGTATGCGGCATTATCCTTGTAGTGCTGCTTGTAGCGTGCTACTACATTCTCCACACTTCGCACATTCTCTTTCTCTCGACTGAGACGGAATAGCTGGGTACTATCGGTAGTGGAGAAAGATTCGCTCACACCAAAGATGTTCTTCCAAGCGGCAATGAAACCATTAATCACCTCGGGCGAAATGGTTACAGCCGGACGAATAGTAAACTTGTTGGTTTCGCTCAGCAAACGGTTTGCTACAATATTCACCTCCACATTGGGATTGTTGCTATAACTATAGTCACGCTTATGCCGACGCACAAGTTCGTTCACCACATATAGGGTACAGATGCCATCCCAACCGAACGGTGCTTTAGAGAACTTGGCTACCACATCACCCACATTCAACTCCTCGTATTGCTTGTTGAGGTAAATTTCCACCTCATGTTCCGCTTCGGTAAGCGAGTCATTTAATCCCTCGTAATCACCCGGATTCACGGGACGAAGGATAGCCGTCTTGAGTCTATCACTGTTTCGGGGAATTTGCGGTAAATCTACCAACCCAGCTTTGGTATAGATGCCGGAAAGGTGTTTCTCTATAGCAGCCAAGTAGCGGTCATTCCCTTTTTTATTACCCAACTCTACATCATCAATTACAGAAAGTCCACTTACTAGAGGACAGGTGTCGAGAATCTTTTGGAACTCTTTCTCAATAATGCCACTCATCACTTCACTGGCACGCTTTTTAAATTCTTCGCGCACGGCAGCATTCTCGTCGCTGGTAGCAGGATTGGCGGTCATATAGCTCTGCACCTTGCAATACCAATAGAAGTTGTTGCGCAAACGAGCATTGGCACGAAACTGTGGCCCCACATAGTACACCAACCGATTGGTCTGGTTTTGTAGAGCAAGTTGTTCGGGTGTATCATAGTCGTCATCCATCATAAACTCCACAACCACATCAGGGTTATTACTGAGGTAGTTACGCTGATTGATGGTCATTCCCACGGCAAACGAACGAGTTTTGTATTGCTCCTTGTTCTTCAATCCTTTCAAGTAACGGTTGAAAATTTCTTTCAGCTCACCGGCTTGTAGGTTGTTATCAGCAGTCTGACTTTTAATCAGCTCGGCTACCTTCATTTCCTCTTCGCTATAGAACGAGAAGAAGTCGGGCGCACCCTGACGGCCTTGTTCACGACGGATGATGTTGTTGTCGCAAAGGAAATCTACCACCTTTTCTACCTCATTCTTCAGATTGAGGCGAGGCGTGGTCATATCGTTAATCAGCAACGTGGTGATATTGTCGAGCGTTGCCGGGAAAACCAGTTGATCAGTTTGCGAAATATTGCAAACCATAAAGAGGACATTGGCTACACGTACCGCCAGTTTCGGGTCAGCATAGGTACGGGCAATGCGGATAGCATTATCCACAGCCTTCTGTCCACGGGCCTGCAAACCCTCCTCGAACATATTGTTGTAAAGTTCATCAAACGAAACGAACTTACCTACTTCGGCCTGAGCATTGTTGGGAGCCTTAGCCGTAGCGTGAATCACCTTGATGATGCTTCGTTCGTTACCTTTCACCTCCTTAGCCACATACCCCAAAGCAAGGAAAGAGTCGAACACCTGCATGATGAGCTTAAACTGATAAGGAACAAAGGGGTAGAAGTCGATAAAGTCAGTCTCCGTATCGTAGCTCTTATACGCATTTGGTAACTTAAACTGGAGACTGAAGGCTCCTTGCTGCTGCTCGTACATGGCAGCTAAGTCGGTTTTCACCTCCGGCTTCTTTTCCAAGATACGCTTCTGTGTAATCACTTCGGGCTGCGTGCCTTTGAGTGATACTTTCACTTCAAAACGACCTTTAATCTTTCCTTCCTTGTCCTTTTCTTCACCAATATTACAGTCATCCATAATCTCGCTGAGATCCTGCTGAGCTGTACAAGCCACCCACACCTGATTGTTGCAAGCTTCAGAAAGTTTAGTGATAATCTCTTGCAGATTCAAGTAACGGTCGCGTTCCTTATTGATAAACTGGCTCACCTCATCGGCAAGCAATATCAAGCGATAATCTTCGCCTTTGTCTTTGATATAGTCTGCCAGTTCCATACCGAAGCGGTCGATACTGATGGCATAGTCGCGCTTGTCGATATGGTTGTAAAGGGAGTTGCGGTCAAACTGCGGATTGAGTTCACAAGCGGCATCTACAACCATCTCCAAGGCTTGATCCACCAAATCGGCAGCCTCGCTGGGATTGTTCCAATCGCCACCCATCTCGGCAATCACCTCCTTAAATTGTTCCAACAGCCCACGCTCCATCAGCGGTTTTTCCAAAAGCTGTGCTAAGGTGAGGTTAAACTTGTTCAGTCCACGTTTGCCGTTAAACTCATCCCAAAACACCTGCAAAAAAGCCTTCTTTTTGTCGGTAGCCGCATTGTAGGAGGTTTCGAGGTTGAAGATACAGGTATCGATGGTGGCAGTCTTGAGCCACGAAGCAATATCTTGAACCTGTGAAAACTCAAACTGAAGGTTGTGCTTACCATCGAAAGGATCGATTTCTTTCACAGCATCAAGTAAACGTTTTAAAGCTACATCGCGAGTTTCGGGAGTTAATGCAGTAGTCGAGGTACTTTAAGAAGTGAGATTTACCCGAACCGTAGTAGCCATCAATCCAAATACCAACATGGTCGTAAGGTTTATTGTTCTTGATAGCATTCAGAATGCGATAAAGTCCATTGAGGATTTCATCGGTAAAAACGTATTCCTTGATTTCAATATCAATGGTCTCTTTATCGAACTTGGTAGCAGAAACTGCCGGATTGACCGGACGATTAATGGATTTGATATACAGATCTTGTAGTTGCATCGTTTATTCGTTTATTAAAAAGGTTGCACGATAAGTATGATGGTCATTTAAGGTATCAAAGAGTTTGAATGAACTTTGTTCCCGATGTCCGGGATAAAAGAGAATGATTTTATAGCGTCCGGTCTCATTGTAATCCTCGTACTTTGCCAAAAGTTCATTGGCACGAAGATAAGGATACATGGTGCCGATGCCATACATAAACACGTATGGACGACGATATTCATCATCAATCGTGATATGCGCCACGATCCGCTCATGCAGATATTTCACGAACTTCTCACTATGGGCATGACGCTCCAATGTGCTGAATATCTTATCGCTCGTATCGGGCTGCTCCTGTTCTTTCTCGAGCAAATATTGCAGCATGGAGTCGAACTTGAGAAACTTTTGTCCATTGAGGTAGTTACAGAACTCTTCAAACAAGTCGAGCGTGAGCACATCCACATAATTCGTAGGACGGATAAGGTTTTGTTTGAACTCCTGTATCTGCTTACGGATATCATATTCCTTCTCTGCCGGATATTGGTAGATGAAGAAATTATAGAATAAGTCGCCGTTCTCAGTATCCTGAAATCCGGGACTATTAAGTTTATCATCCAGTTCTTTTATCGTCATGCCAAACTGTTTTTAATCTTTTCTATTTGATAAGGCTGTAACAAACAAGCCTCCAAAAACCAAGATTCGCCAATTTGCAAATAGTATGGATAGTTGGTACAATCAAGCACTTGCAATTGGTTAGTTCTATCGAGAATTCCTATCTTTCGCAAAATAGATAAATAGGCACTAATCACTTTGTCCTTCGTAGCTTCACTCCACGAGTCAACAAATGCATCACGAGCAGATATTTCATTAAATTCCATGAGGATATCTTCTCTCTTCACAGACTTAGCAACGCTGTTCCAACGACGTATCGTCACGTTTACATGAAAATCAAAAAGTATTTTGTACGTCTTCAACATCACAAAAAAGAGAGCAATAGGCTGCTCTGCGGCAGTCATCACTAAAAAGTCCTGCCAGAAAGCAGGTGACATCGTATCATAACGACGACTAATCTCTAGGATTGCCTTCTTTCTTGATGTTTCAGCATTAATCATCAGTACACGGTTGTTCAATCGTTCATCTTTGAGAAGTTCTTCTCGATCTTCACTTTGCAAGAGAGGAAGCAGAGCAAGCGTCTCATTAAGTAAAAAACCTCCACCCGTAATTGCAGCCGTATAAGGGCTATTTATCTTCATTGCCATATTGTTCTTTTATTCTTTCGATTTATTTATCAGTTCTCGCACATCAATCTCCAAAACTACTTTAATGCGATTCAAATCTGCCATAATTGCATACATAACGCAAATGTAATGAAGTTACTCGGTTGAACCATAAATTTTGCCGCCTTTTTTAACACAATAAGTGTATTTCCCACTTCACTAGATCATTGATTCCAAATAGCTGTTGGGAAGGATGCCAAAAACATTATCTCAATCTCACCGACTCCTAAACGTAAAAAGCGTGCAACTCATTGAGCTGCACGCTTTTGCTTATTGTTTATTATTCGTTTCCTTATCGGAATCATTTGACTTCCTCGAAGTCAGCATCCTGAACGTTATCTCCGTGCTTGCTGTTATCTTGCTGGCCAGCACCACCATTCATATCAGGACCAGCCTGTGCTCCACCTTGTGCACCGCTCTGTGCATACATTTCAGCACTTGCAGCCTGGAAAGCAGTATTGATTTCTGCCATAGCAGTATCAATAGCAGCCAAATCCTGTGCCTTGTGAGCATCTTTCAACTTCTGCAAAGCAGCTTCAATCGGAGCTTTCTTGTCAGCAGGCAACTTATCACCTAATTCCTTCAACTGATTTTCAGTAGAGAAGATTACGCTGTCAGCCTGGTTCAGCTTGTCGATCTTTTCACGTTCTTTCTTATCTGCTTCAGCATTAGCTTCAGCTTCAGCCTTCATCTTTTCGATTTCTTCCTTGCTCAAACCGCTGGATGCTTCAATACGGATAGCCTGTTCTTTACCGGTAGCCTTATCTTTTGCAGATACTTTCAAGATACCGTTGGCATCGATATCAAATGTAACCTCAATTTGAGGAACACCACGACGAGCCGGAGCAATACCTGTCAAGTTGAACTGACCGATTGATTTGTTCTGTGCAGCCATCGGACGTTCTCCCTGTAATACGTGGATAGTAACTTCCGTCTGGTTATCGGCAGCAGTAGAGAATGTTTCACTCTTACGAGCCGGGATGGTAGTGTTAGCGTCGATCAACTTAGTCATTACACCACCCAGTGTTTCGATACCCATTGACAACGGAGTAACATCCAACAATACTACACCTTTGATTTCGTCTGTCAACACAGCACCTTGTACAGCAGCACCAATTGCTACTACTTCATCCGGATTCACACCTTTAGAAGGAGCCTTGCCAAAGAAATCCTCTACCAATTTCTGAACAGCCGGAATACGTGAAGAACCACCAACAAGGATTACTTCATCAATATCAGCATTGTTCAAACCTGCATCACTCATTGCCTTCTTACATGGTTCAAGACAAGCCTGAATCAATTCGTGAGCCAAAGATTCGAATTTTGCACGAGTCAAAGTCTTCACTAAGTGCTTAGGCACACCACCTACCGGCATGATATACGGCAAGTTGATTTCTGTACTTGTAGAAGAAGAAAGCTCAATCTTAGCTTTTTCAGCAGCTTCTTTCAGACGTTGCAAAGCCATCGGATCCTGAGTCAAGTCAGCACCTTCGTCGTTCTTGAATTCCTGTACTAACCAGTTGATGATTACCTGGTCGAAGTCATCACCACCCAAGTGAGTATCACCGTTTGTAGAAAGTACTTCAAACACACCACCACCAAATTCGAGGATAGAGATATCGAATGTACCACCACCAAGGTCGAATACAGCAATCTTCATATCTTTGTGAGCCTTATCCAGACCGTAAGCAAGAGCTGCGGCTGTCGGTTCGTTTACAATACGTTTTACTTCCAGACCGGCAATCTGTCCGGCTTCCTTAGTAGCCTGACGTTGAGAGTCGGAAAAATATGCAGGAACGGTGATTACTGCTTCTGTTACTTCCTGACCGAGATAGTCTTCGGCAGTTTTCTTCATTTTCTGAAGAATCATAGCAGAGATTTCCTGCGGAGTGTACAGACGTCCGTCGATGTCAACACGCGGAGTGTTATTGTCACCTTTCACTACTTTATAAGGAACACGAGTCACCTCCTTCTGTACCTGATCCCAAGTTTCACCCATGAAACGTTTGATAGAGAAGATTGTACGTGTAGGGTTCGTAATAGCCTGACGTTTTGCAGGATCACCCACCTTACGTTCACCGCCATCTACGAAAGCGACAACAGAAGGAGTCGTACGTTTACCTTCACTGTTTGCAATTACTACAGGTTCGTTACCTTCGAATACGGCAACACAAGAGTTTGTAGTTCCTAAGTCAATACCAATAATTTTTCCCATGATCGTTATTTTTTTATTTATTATTTATTCATTGATTTCCTTTTGTCCGGTTGTTTCTCCGGCTCTTATCAAGGAGCCTCGTCGCGAACGGACGCTTACTAAAAAGCAAACCGTGTGCCAAAAAGAAATTATACGAATGCATGACATAATATCTGCCAAAAAGACAGTTTTAATAAATAAACACTGCTGACATAGTCATATTCAAAGCCAGTCAGCAACTGCTTCTTTAAACAAATACAGACGACTCTGGTTCGATGAAAGAAAAAAAATATGCCTGTGTCGTCATGTGCGACACAGGCATATCCTATTATATAGATTGATCTATTTATTACTTTTCCAGCACGATGACCAACGCGCCATTTGCATCATACAAGCCAATGCCGCCACCGGACAACACATCGAATGACTTCACCTCATTGATAGCTTTCAGCACCTTACCTTCTGTTTCCATGTCCGGACAAGCCATCATTGTGCTCGCTACTCCCGGAAAAGAAATTGATTTGGCATTGCTGGTACTGGTTTCAAAACCGCCATTAATCAAATTACATCCGGCATTGCCATGAATTGTCTTTTTCTTCACATCAAAAGCAATGAAAGGTTGTTTTTCCATTCCGGAAGGAATTGCTTCACCATTCACTTCTTTTATTTTCCATTCTCCATTCAAAACCGAAAGTTTCACATCAGCCTCCTTCTTTTGTAGAACGACAACCGGACGGTTGGACGAATTGCAAAGATACACTTTGTCCTTACCTGCCTTCTTATATCCTTTTACTTGCGCAAAAGCATTCAATACATTATTTTCAGTAGTCATATCCGGACACATCATCCGGGTACTAGCCATTCCTGTAAGTTCAAGACTTCCCGGCTTCGCATTTACATCGAAGCTACCCATCATCCGATTACAGCCGCTATTGCCGGACACACGACCGGTTGCTGTATCAAAAGCGATAAAAGGAAGGGATTTACTTTCGCCCGGAGTGATTTTCGAGCCATTGACTTCTATGATATTCCATTCACCATTAATAGACGACAGGGAAATTGCCTTCTCAACCGAACGGCACGAAGACATTGCAAGTGCTGCACCAGCAATGCAAATTGAAACAAATACTTTCTTCATATTGTTATAACGTTTAAGTTAAAATCGAGGGCAAAGATATCAAAAAGATTGGAAAATAACATCCAATGCAACATAAAATATATACATTTGCCAGTAAATGTACAACAAACGAACAATTTACATAGTTCACTTAAAGTAAACAAATATGAGAATAATTGTCCTGTCTTTGATTCTATTCTACTGTGGTACGTCTCCTATCATAGCCCAAAGTGATTACATCGTCACTACTCCTTCTGCACAGGAAATCCCTGTAGGCCAAGAAGAACAGTTTATCAAAAGTAACTTTCCGTTGCTACCGCTGGGCAAATGGACACCCGGAATGAAATTTATGTTCGTTCCATCTCCACGGAGCATGTTCCTTCCCACCCTTTCCAGCTACGAGACCGAGAAAGGGGTAGACAACAGCCTGCTGAAACATAAAATACTCACTTTCACGGGAACTGAAGAGAAAGCTCAGAATATCCCCAACGGGACTAACTACTCCACTCGCTTCATCTTCGAATGTGAGGGAGGAAAATATTATTATGAGATAAAGAATATGCGGCTGGAGGAGATCTCCGAAAAGGCTCCCCGTGCCGGCATCAACGGATTGGTTTATTTGAAGGATGTAGATACTGCTAAAGAGCTGTTGGTAGGAAAAACAGTCTATATACAAGCAGAAAGTGTCCGGATAGACGATGCCAACAATTATTCCGGCTACCGGGATATAGCCATTCCCGTCAATACGGAAGCAACGATTACCGCTATCGGAGTCGGCAGTCAGGCATATCCGGCAAAAATCGTATTCAAAGATACGCAGGGACATTCTTATTATCTGGAAGTTGCCCTCTCACGAACAAACTCCGGCATGGACCTGAATGATTTTCAAGGAGAAAAAAGAATGAAATATTTCTCAAATGCATTCAGTTTCACCAATAAGAGTCTAGGCACTATCGAAAGCCTGAAAAATAAATATATGGGAATGACAGTTTATCCTAAAAAGGTGCTGCCAGCCAAAAGAATCGTATCATTTGAAGACAAGCAGACCGAATCACGCGTTCACCTGCCCCGATATACAGTTCTGCAAATCAAAGACATTAGATTATCTCCTCCCGGCAGTCTGGCTATTCTCTCATTAGAAGACAATGACGGAGCGATCTATGAATTGGAAACCGATCTGAAATATGATGTTATCGTCAGAAATGAAAATTATATCGAAGACTTTTTCGGATTCGAAGATATACATAAAAAATATCCGGGTATCACAGAAAATCGTTGGCAGATTATCTCCCGGGGAGATCTGGAGACGGGCATGAGTACAGTGGAATGCCGTTTGTCCATTGGTGATCCGATAGAAATCGAGCTAAAAAAAGACAATCGTTTCGAAACTTGGTTTTACAATGGCAAAACGCTGGAATTTGAAAATGGAACCTTGCAGCGTTACAAATAAAAAGGGGTAGCTGCGAATGATTATCTGAAAATAATCACGTATATTTGCAAAGCTAACAATTCCAATATTCTTAATATTTTAATTCGCAATTAACGAAATGGGTAGAGTTCTTATTATTGGTGCGGGCGGTGTTGGCACTGTCGTTGCGCACAAAGTGGCACAAAATGCCGATGTATTTACAGATATCATGATTGCCAGTCGTACGAAAGAGAAATGCGATAAAATCGTCGAGGCAATAGGTAACCCCAATATAAAAACAGCTAAAGTTGATGCAGACAATGTAGATGAGCTGGTAGCCTTATTCAACGATTTCAAACCGGAAATGGTGATTAATGTGGCTCTCCCTTATCAGGATCTGACTATTATGGAAGCTTGTCTGAAAGCTGGAGTGAACTATCTGGACACCGCTAACTACGAGCCGAAGGATGAAGCTCACTTTGAATACAGTTGGCAATGGGCTTATCACGATCGCTTCAAAGAAGCAGGTCTGACAGCTATTCTCGGTTGCGGATTCGACCCGGGAGTAAGTGGCATCTATACCGCTTATGCAGCTAAACATTATTTTGATGAGATTCAATATCTGGACATTGTAGACTGTAATGCGGGTAACCACCATAAAGCATTTGCTACGAACTTCAATCCGGAAATCAACATCCGCGAAATTACGCAGAACGGACGCTATTATGAAAATGGCAAATGGGTAACTACCGGTCCGCTGGAAATTCATAAAGACCTGACATATCCGAACATCGGTCCGCGTGATTCTTATCTTCTTTATCACGAAGAGCTAGAGTCATTGGTGAAACATTACCCGACAATCAAACGTGCACGTTTCTGGATGACTTTCGGGCAAGAGTATTTAACTCACTTACGCGTTATCCAAAACATCGGTATGGCACGAATCGACGAAGTTGATTATAACGGAGTGAAGATTGTGCCGCTGCAATTCTTGAAAGCTGTATTGCCTAACCCGCAGGATTTAGGAGAAAACTACGAAGGAGAAACCTCTATCGGTTGTCGTATCCGCGGTTTGAAAGATGGCAAGGAACGTACTTATTATGTATACAACAATTGCAGCCATCAGGAAGCTTACCGGGAAACAGGTATGCAAGGAGTGAGCTACACCACCGGAGTTCCGGCAATGATCGGAGCCATGATGTTCTTCAAAGGTGAGTGGAAGCGTCCGGGTGTAAACAACGTAGAAGAGTTCAATCCGGATCCGTTTATGGAACAACTCAACAAGCAAGGTCTTCCCTGGCATGAAGAGTTCGACAAAAATCTGGAATTATAAGAGTAGACTTGTTCATTAAAAAGATAGTTATGATAAACGTAGGAGATAAAGCACCGGAAATCTTAGGCATCAATGAAAAAGGCGAAGAAATCCGTTTAAGTGCTTATAAAGGAAAAAAGATTGTGTTGTACTTCTACCCGAAGGACAGTACATCAGGGTGCACGGCACAAGCGTGTAATCTGCGCGACAACTATTCCGAACTACGTAAAGCCGGCTATGAAGTAATCGGTGTCAGCGTAGACAATGAAAAGTCGCACCAGAAATTTATCGAAAAGAACAATCTTCCTTTTACCCTGATTGCCGACACTGACAAAAGGTTAGTGGAAGAGTTTGGAGTATGGGGAGAAAAGAAACTGTACGGACGTGCTTACATGGGTACTTTCCGCACTACTTTCCTGATTAATGAAGAAGGAATCGTAGAACGGATTATCACTCCCAAAGAAGTGAAGACCAAGGAACATGCCTCACAGATTTTAAATCAATAACTCCATTAATTATATAAGAATAAGGTATGGCAAAGAAAGATGAACTTAATTTTGAAACAGATAATAAAATGGCATCAAGCGAAAAACTAAAAGCCTTACAGGCTGCCATGGAAAAGATAGAAAAGAGCTTCGGTAAAGGTTCTATCATGAAAATGGGTGATGATAGTGTTGAACAAGTAGAAGTGATCCCGACAGGCTCTATTGCCTTGAACGTGGCACTTGGTGTTGGAGGTTACCCTAGAGGTAGAATCATCGAAATCTATGGCCCGGAATCATCCGGTAAAACAACATTGGCTATCCACGCCATTGCTGAAGTACAAAAGGCCGGCGGTATCGCTGCTTTTATTGATGCCGAACACGCTTTCGACCGTTTCTACGCATCTAAACTGGGAGTGAACATTGATGATCTTTATATCTCTCAACCGGACAACGGAGAACAGGCTTTGGAAATTGCAGAACAACTGATCCGTTCTTCTGCTATCGACATCATCGTTATCGACTCTGTAGCCGCACTGACCCCTAAAGCGGAGATCGAAGGTGACATGGGTGACAACAAAGTTGGTCTTCAAGCACGTTTAATGTCGCAAGCTCTCCGTAAGTTGACGGCTGCTGTGAGCAAGACACGTACGACTTGTATTTTCATCAACCAGTTGCGTGAGAAGATCGGCGTTATGTTCGGTAACCCGGAAACAACGACTGGTGGTAACGCTTTGAAGTTCTATGCTTCCGTACGTCTGGATATCCGTGGTAGTCAACCTATCAAAGATGGTGAAGAGATTCTCGGTAAGCTGACTAAGGTAAAAGTAGTGAAGAATAAAGTAGCGCCTCCTTTCCGCAGAGCAGAATTTGACATCATGTTTGGTGAAGGTATCTCCCATTCCGGAGAAATCATCGACTTGGGTGCTGACTTGGGAATCATCAAAAAGAGCGGTTCATGGTATAGCTACAACGATACTAAGTTAGGACAAGGGCGTGATGCTGCTAAACAATGCATTATGGATAATCCTGAATTGGCAGAAGAACTGGAAGGACTGATTTTTGAAGAATTGAAGAAGAAATAAATAGCTTTAGATCTGTTTATCCGTAGGCTGAAAGCTAAGTAAACAAAGGTGGGAGAAAGTCGTTTACGATCATTCTCCCACCTTTTTCTTTTTTATATCATTCTCTCTTTTATCCCTTATACAAAATAAATGTATGCCAATGTACTCAAGCTGATAATTATCCAAAGCAATATTCCTTGAATCAGAGGTTTAATTCCAACGGCTTTCAAAACATCAATAGAAAGAGAAGCACCGATGAAGAACATAGTTATCGTCAAAGTCTTACGGGCAATACCGTTGATAGCTGCTCCTAATTGTGGCACTCCATCCAGTAAATAAGTATTTACCACCAATGCCAATACGAAGAAGAGGATAAACCATGGAATACTGATCTTTTGTCCTTTGCTCTTGAATATAAATGAAGTAGCAAAAGCCATCGGGATAATCCAAAGAGCACGGGTCAATTTGATAGTAGTAGCCACTTTTAATGCTTCTTCACCATAGGCAGCTCCCGCGCCTACTACAGAACTGGTATCATGAATGGCAATAGCTGCCCATGTTCCAAACTGTTGTTGATCCATATTCAATGCATGACCAATGGCAGGGAAAATGAAAAGTGCAATAGCGTTCAGGATAAAGATTGTACCTAATGCCACAGACATTTCACTGTCCTTCGCTTTCAACACCGGTCCCACTGCTGCGATAGCACTACCACCACAGATAGCGGTTCCCGAACTGATAAGATAAGCTGTATTCCGATCTATTTTAAACAATTTACGTCCGATGAACCAGCCAATTACCAATGTTCCGATTACTGAAATGACCGTAAATTCCATACCTTCCTTACCGGAAGCTAAAGCAGAATGAAGGTTCATACCGAATCCCAATCCTACTACTGAATATTGCAACAGATATTTCGATGTTTTCTTATTAAACTTTGGATGTGCTTGTCCGCAAGTTAATGCAAAAATAAGTCCGAGGAACAAAGCAACGGGAGGAGTTACCCAAGCCGACCATGCTTCCAATCCCGGAATATAGTCTAAAAACAGGAAGAAAGTCAGAGTGGAAAGCAGCGCAATATAAATCATCTTATTATTTGCCTGCAAAGTTTTTGTAGCTGTTGAAATCATATCTTTTTGTCTTTAATCGTTTTCCGGGTGCAAAGGTACGGTAAACAATCAAGCCCCACCAATAGTTTCTAATTATGCATTATAACTTTTAATTATAAGCATACTCTCTCCCAACTACTCTTACACTGTTACAATGTCTTTCCCAAAAGGCGATAATGCCAAAGATGCCAACTTGAAGTGTTGTAATCCAAAAGGGATTCCGATAATGGTAATGCACAATATAGCCCCGAAAACCAAATGTGACAGACAGATCCAAATGCCACCCAGAAATATCCACAGGATATTCATCAATATATAGAGGCAGCCACCGGAACGGTTCCCACTTCTGACTTCTTTACCGAAAGGCCATAAAGCAAGTCCGGCCAACTTCAATGTTTGCATTCCAAAAGGAATGCCGATAATGGTCAGCATCATCAATAAACTCGAAATGAGGTATTCGACAGCAGTAAAGATACCACCAAGCAGCAGCCACAATAGATTCATTAAACAGCCCATATAAAATAGTATTAGTTATTATTCCAATTTTCTTTTTGTTGTCTCATCCACTTTACCCTGAAAATAATGGTCGATCACTTGCTGAAACAAATCATCCGAAGCAACTTCATTAAAAAGCGTCATGCATGACAATACTTTCATCGCATCTAACGAACCGAAAACTTCCTGCGCCGTTTTATTTTTCAAATGAAGAAAAACAGACGTTATTTCACGAAGTCTTTCTCCCAAAATTGGATGGGCAAGATATGCTTCAGCCTCTTCTTTGCCGCTAAGGCCATAATACTGTGAATTATAACTCATGCCCAATCCTTTCAGTTGAGGAAATATATACCAAATCCAATGGGAATATTTCCGCCCGTTTCTAACTTCTGCAAGGGCTTGTTCATAATCACCTCGCTGGGCATCTAAAAATCGTTGTAAGTTATAGTCAGTCATAGATACTTCTCGCATTTTTTTAAGTTATCATACTTTCAGGAGATAACAGAATCAAATAAGTGATTTATTTCGAATCACAGCACTTTTTTCAATTCTATTAAAGCCGAGACTTCGTTTTCCTTATTAATGTACTTCTCTATTTCATAGGGTTTATATCCTAATTTAGTATATAACAGAAGCCCACTCGTATTAGCATCAAAACAAGACAAATGAAGCTCCGATACATTATATTTCTTTTTCCCAATATCTTCCATAGCATTTATCAGAAATGTGCCAACGCCACGATTACGAAAACAAGGACTTACTATTACATTTCCAATAGCACAATATTGAGATTCTCTTACCTCATAGAAATTTGCAAACCCTACTACTTCATTATTAAATAAAACAACAGTCGAATCAAATCTATCTTTTATTGTATTCTTTAATTGATTGATTGTTAAAGGAAAATCAGCTTTAGGAAACATAAAAAACAGTTCCTGCTTGTTTCGAGGTAATTTACAAACAGTTTCTAAATCGTCAAACGTAAAATCTCTATAAGTAAGTTTTTCTTTTTCCATAATAATCATGCTGATACCCTCCATTTCTTTTCTACATACAATATTATAACCGACTTTGCTATATAGATGCAAAGTATTGGGTGTCTCTTCACCCGTAAAAAGAGAAAACTTATGACAGTGAGGAAATAACCGTTCTATTTCAGTCATAAGTTCTCTACCTATACCTTTATTCTGAAAATCGGGATGCACTATCAATTTACCAATATGACATACTCTATTTTCATCCATACGTCCCCTGACAGAACCTACAATCTGTCCATCATCTGATACGTATTTTAGAATAATGCCTGTATGATACTCATCACAAATCTCATCCTGATTTTGCAACAAAGGGGGAAGATCGAATTTATTCATTCGTTCGGCCACCACCATAAAAGATTTCTTTTGCAAAGATAAAATGTTTACCAAATCATTTTCTTCAGCTTGCATGATATTAGTATGACTCATAATATTACAAATATACACTTTTCTAAAAACTAACAGAAGCATTGCATCCACTTTTTAGAAAATAATATATTAAGCATAAAATCCCGTTATATCCTTTCTCTTTAATCATCTTCATTCCCTCCCAAACTATTAATAGAAAACTTCTTCTTTATTAAGGATAAACTTCTTTTTGTCAAATAGAAAACTTATCTTTGTATAAGAGTAAACTATAAATGCAAGCTTTGATTATAAAAATGAAAGCTTTGTTTTTATAAACGCAAGCTTCAATTATAAAAACAAAAGTTGCATTTATAGTTTATAATTAATCAAAAGGAACTTTACTATTAGAAGAAAGGAAGTTTGCCTCTAATACAAAAGAACTTATCTATTAATACTTTAAACAATAGATGATATGGCAAGATATATCATAGAGGAGATGCCCGATCTTCAGAAAACAGGCAAAAGAATTACTTATCCTAAATTTGCGCGGATAGATAATACAAGCATAAAAGAGTTGGCGCAACGAGTTGGCGACGTCAGTGGATTCAGTGCAGGAGACATAGAAGGCGTACTACTTCAGACCGCCATTGAAATGGCGCATTTGATGGCAGAAGGACGCTCGGTAAAGATAGACGGAATAGGAACGTTTACTCCCTCTCTTACTTTAGGCAGAGACAAGGAGCGGGAAGATCCGGAAGAAGGTGGGAGTCATCGCAACGCACAAAGTATCTTTATAGGAGGTGTAAATTTCCGGGTAGACCGAGAAATGGTGAGAAATATCAGCGAAAGATGCCAACTGGAAAGAGCACCCTGGAAAAAGCAACGATCCTCTAATAAATTCACATCGGAACAACGACTGGCATTAGCTCTAAAGTATCTGGATGAACATCCCTTCCTGACCGTTTGGGAATATCGCAAACTAACAAGATTGTTGCAAACAGCAGCAACCAACGAACTAAGACAGTGGGGACATCAACCGGATTCTGGAATAGAAATCACAGGAAGAGGAGCACACAGGGTATATATAAAGAAAAAATAGTCGAACGAAGAGGATAACAGTATGAGAAATACCCCGAAAATAGATGAGAAATAACTGTTTTGAGGCCTATTTCACTAAAGAAACTATGAGAAATAGGCTTTCTCAAAACGTTTCTCATTCAGTAATTACCTGGTTATAAGATTATTATAAAATAATTATGAGAATATGAGAAATGAAAATCATTTTTCTTATTCTGGAGAAGCGATTGCACGAGAGAAAAAGACAAACTTACAGGCTTTTACTATGATGTCCGGCGAAACGCATAAACACCTGTGACAATCCTCCCTCCTGCCCTTGCAGCTGTACAAAGTTAAATTCGCGCAGCATCGGCATTCCTTTTATTTCGACTACACGGAGATTGCCAGCTACAAGCTCTTTATGCACCGAACGGATAGAAACAATTCCCATACAGTCCGTATGTTCCAAAAAAAGCTTGATACTCTCTGTACTACCGAGATACATCAATACATTTAAAGAAGAAAGTTTGAGATTATGTTGCAATAAGGCACGTTCAAACACATCTAATGTACCGGAGCCCCTCTCCCGCAAAACCAAAGGAATATTCAGCAAATCTTCCGGAGTAATCTCATCCGTGACAGCTAATTTACTCTGTGTATGCACCACGGCAACCAGTTCGTCTTGCAAAAATGGAGTATATTTCAGATTAGGTAAGCGGAAGATCCCTTCGACCAGTCCCAAATCAATCCGATGCTCTTGCAAGGCAGCTTCCACTCCCCGGGAATTTCCATTAATCAAAGAAAGATTGATTTGCGGAAACTTGGCTATAAAGTTCGCTAACAGAGGAGGAAGTACATATTGCGCAATCGTAGTACTGGCCCCCAATTTCAGTTCGCCGATATATTCATTATGCAACAGATGCATCTCATATTCTAATTGTTTATAATCGTCCAGGATTTTCTCGCTATGTTTCAGCAGCAATTCTCCGGCCTTAGTCAGTGAGATTTTGCTCCCTTGACGGTCGAACAAACGAGCTTGATAGTAAGCCTCCAGCTCCTGAATATGTTTGGTGATAGCAGGTTGACTGACAAACAATTCTTGCGAAGCCTTCGTAAAGCTTAGATTCTTCGCTACGCTCTGAAATACTTTTAAACGAAAATCGGACACGGCAATTATGATTAACAGTTAAGAAATCAATGACGAATAATGAATTACAGAAAGAATAAAAGCACAATAGTTATTGCAATTCTTCCGCTTTTATCCCCAACGCCTGCATGACAGGGAAAGCCAGCATATCCCATTTATAATCCACCGGAAGTTCGGGCTCATTCATACGGAATTGAATGACCTCTTTGCCTTTCACTTCATGCAAAGCATCAGTCACTTTCTTTCCATACTCCTCATTGAAAGAAATAACGATCATCCTTTTCACGTCTGCCGAATCGGAAACGATAGAGAGTAAATCCAAAAACAAATCTTCTCTTGACACCATTCCTTCCGATGGAACGCTGGCAAAAGAATATTCACCATAAGGGCTCTGAAACGCAACTCCATTCAATTCTTCCTGCAAACCGGAAGGTTGGCAATATTGCAATCGACTGGATTCTTTATCATACACAAAAAGAAATTGCACCTCGTTCTTCCCTTCTGTAATCCCTGCATCCAAGGTTATATAGGTGGTCAACATCGAAAGGTCTATCTCTTGTAAAGAACGATGCAAAGTTTCTTCAAAATATCCTTTTATATCCGTTATTACAAAATTCAAAAAAGCAGCGTCAATCAACACCACTGTTTCAGCAAGTTTTATTTGGGGCTTATCACTCATATACCATCTATATTATTACAGCGGATAAAGATACTACAATACTTTTATTTATCCACTTTTCAATATTTATTTTCTTTCATCACAGGCTAAGATTACACAAACAAGCGTATCAGGTAACAAATGATATTTTATAGCAAATTCGTCAGTTACTCCCAGATAAAAAGGTCATTTTGTCCTTTAACTCCTTAATACTCATGCTATTTTGTCATATTTTTATACTTGGCAAATCTTTTGCGCCCTCTTAGGTGTTATTAAAAACGTGAAATAAGAAAGGAGAACAAAGATATGAACTTTAACAATTTTACCATCAAATCTCAAGAAGCGGTACAGGAGGCCGTGAACCTGGTACAAAGCCGGGGACAACAAGCCATTGAACCTGTCCACATCATGCAGGGAGTAATGAAGGTGGGTGAAAATGTCACTAACTTCATCTTCCAGAAACTTGGCATGAACGGACAGCAGGTAGCTCTTGTTGTCGACAAACAGATCGACTCCCTGCCAAAAGTATCCGGCGGAGAACCGTATCTGAGTCGTGAATCTAACGAAGTATTGCAGAAAGCAACACAGTATTCTAAAGAAATGGGCGATGAGTTTGTTTCATTAGAGCATATCATACTAGCATTGCTGACTGTGAAAAGTACCGTCTCCACTATCTTGAAAGATGCCGGTATGACGGAAAAAGAATTACGCAATGCCATCAGCGAGTTGAGGAAAGGAGAAAAAGTAACGTCACAATCTAGTGAAGATACTTATCAATCATTGGAAAAGTACGCTATCAACCTGAACGAAGCTGCCCGTAGCGGAAAACTGGATCCTGTAATTGGACGTGATGAAGAAATCCGCCGGGTACTCCAGATATTGAGCCGCCGTACAAAGAATAATCCGATTCTAATCGGTGAACCGGGAACTGGTAAGACAGCAATCGTAGAAGGCTTGGCACATCGTATCCTTCGAGGAGATGTACCTGAAAACCTGAAAAACAAACAGGTCTATTCATTGGATATGGGAGCACTGGTTGCCGGTGCAAAGTATAAAGGTGAGTTTGAAGAACGACTGAAATCAGTTGTCAATGAAGTGAAGAAATCAGAAGGTGATATAATTCTGTTCATTGATGAGATTCATACACTGGTAGGAGCCGGAAAGGGTGAAGGCGCCATGGATGCTGCAAACATTCTAAAACCTGCCTTAGCTCGTGGAGAATTACGTTCTATCGGAGCAACAACCCTCGACGAATATCAAAAGTACTTCGAAAAGGACAAAGCTTTGGAGCGTCGTTTCCAAATCGTACAAGTGGATGAACCGGACAACTTGAGTACCATTTCTATCCTTCGTGGACTGAAAGAGCGTTACGAGAACCATCACCATGTGCGTATCAAAGATGATGCCATCATTGCAGCCGTCGAATTGAGTAGCCGTTACATCACCGACCGTTTCCTGCCGGATAAAGCCATTGACCTGATGGATGAAGCTGCAGCCAAACTGCGTATGGAGGTAGATTCTGTTCCTGAAGAACTGGATGAAATCTCCCGCAAAATCAAGCAGTTGGAAATCGAACGGGAAGCTATTAAACGTGAAAACGATAAACCGAAACTGGAAATCATCGGTAAGGAGCTTGCCGAACTTAAAGAACAGGAAAAGTCCTTTAAAGCCAAATGGCAGAGTGAAAAAACACTGATGGATAAAATCCAGCAGAATAAGGTTGAGATAGAGAATCTTAAATTTGAAGCAGAAAAAGCTGAACGTGAAGGTGACTATGGTAAAGTAGCCGAAATCCGTTACGGTAAACTTCAGGCTTTGGACAAAGAGATAGAAGATACTCAAAAGCAGCTACGTGATATGCAAGGCGATAAAGCCATGATTAAGGAAGAGGTAGATGCTGAGGACATTGCCGATGTTGTTTCCCGTTGGACAGGTATTCCTGTCAGCAAGATGCTGCAAAGTGAAAAGGATAAACTATTGCACTTGGAAGAGGAACTTCATCAACGTGTAATCGGTCAGGATGAAGCGATTGAAGCCGTGGCAGATGCCGTGCGCCGTAGTCGTGCCGGATTACAGGATCCGAAACGTCCGATTGGCTCGTTCATTTTCCTCGGAACCACCGGTGTAGGTAAGACCGAACTGGCGAAGGCATTGGCAGAATTCCTGTTCGATGACGAAACGATGATGACTCGTATCGACATGAGCGAGTATCAGGAAAAGCACAGTGTTTCCCGTTTAGTCGGAGCGCCTCCGGGATACGTAGGATATGATGAAGGCGGTCAGCTGACAGAAGCTATACGTCGGAAACCTTACTCTGTTGTCCTGTTTGACGAGATAGAAAAAGCTCATCCGGATGTTTTCAATATCCTGTTACAGGTATTGGATGACGGACGACTGACTGACAATAAAGGAAGGGTGGTCAACTTCAAAAATACAATCATCATCATGACTTCGAATATGGGTAGTTCTTATATACAAAGTCAGATGGAGAAGTTGCACGGTTCCAATAAAGAAGAAGTGATTGAAGAAACGAAGAAGGAAGTCATGAATATGTTGAAAAAGACGATTCGCCCGGAATTCCTGAACCGTATTGATGAAACGATCATGTTCTTACCATTGAATGAAAAGGAAATCAAGCAGATCGTACTCTTACAAATCAAGGGAGTTCAGAAAATGCTTGCCGAAAACGGAGTGGTACTGAAACTGACGGAAGGAGCATTGGACTTCTTATCTCAAGTGGGATATGATCCTGAATTTGGAGCTCGTCCGGTAAAGAGGGCTATTCAACGTTATCTATTGAACGATCTATCCAAAAAGTTACTTTCCCAGGAAGTCGACCGCAGTAAAGCAATTACCGTTGACGCTGGTGGAGACGGATTGGTATTCAGAAATTAAGAGTTTCCATTTAAATAGAATGAGGTTGTGTCAAAACGCTGACACAGCCTTTTTTTATGCGCAAAGCCCAGACTTT
>ERZ838118.2040-NODE-2040-length-22585-cov-4.683711_pt1 | contig 22585 bp, 21 predicted proteins | sample MGYA00519863_ERZ838118 | MGnify/ENA primary metagenome ERZ838118 (study PRJEB31850, sample SAMEA3708827) | human gut metagenome | biome: human gut; feature: human-associated habitat; material: faeces | place: China | collected 2014 ...
GCCGTGTTAAGGATTAATGAAGGCCGGGAAGAAGATATTTACTCACAACGAACAGAACCACAAGCAGGACGATGCCCAAAGTGATGCCGCCCTTGATGAGCTTGAGTTCCGTTTCGTCCATGGGCTCGTATTCCATCTTCTGTATTTCTTCATGAAACTTCACGTCGTTCTTCTTTTCTGCCATGATCGTTCTCCTTAGCTAAGCAGTGTGTGAAATCAGGAGGCCAGAGGAGGGGTCATGCCGTGGAAGAACAGCCACGAGATGAACAGCCCAAGCCAGATGATGAAGCCGAACAGGCACACCACATAGACGATGGCCAGTCTGCCGATGCCTTCCTCCATGAGCTTGCGGAAGTTCGACACCATGCCGATGGTGAAGAAGGTGAGCAGGAAGAAGATGACGCGGAACGCGTTCAGCGTACCGGAAACGCTCGCGCCGGTCTTCTGCAACTCGGGGGACTGGAGGCAGATGATGAGGAGAATGGCAAACGTGATGATATAGCCGAGCACGAAGCGGGGGAAACGGGCCCACACGTCGCCCCAGTGCATGGTCCGGTCGCCGGACTTGTCAAACTTGGTGCACCATACCCATGCGAGGACCAGGGCCCACACGCCGATGAATACGTCGATGAAGATCTTGACGGTGGTGGTGACCATGATGATCCAGCCGGGTTCCCAGTTGATCCCGGCTTCGGCGGCCTTGGCGAGGATCAGCGATTCGGCGATGGCGCCGGAAGCGATGGCTCCGCCGTCGGACTTGACGGCGAGGCCCATCCAGCCGCCCGCGACCATGGGTTCTCCGGTCAGGAAGTGCTGCGCGATGAAGGGGAGGATCAGCATTTCGATGCAGGTGAATACCACGACGAGCGAGGAAACCATGATCGGAACGACGGGCCGGGAGCGGATGGCCGCGCCCGTGGCGATGGCGGCGGAAACGCCGCAGATGGAGATGCCGGACGCCAGCGGGGCCGCCCATTCGCGGTTGAACTTGAAGTACCGGCGGGCGACGTAATAGACCACGCACCAGTAGAGGAGATAGGCTTCAACAATGGCGCACAGTCCCCGGAAAATGATGTGCCCGGCGAAACCGGCGGCGTCGGCGGCCTTCACGCCGAGTTCCGCGCCCATGATGACGATGGCGATCTTGACGAACAGCTCGGGACGGCAGGCGTCCTTCAAAGATTCCGCAAGATTCGGCATAAAGTTACTGATCACGATGCCCATGACGAGAGCGAGGATGAGCCCCGCCTCGGTGCTCAGGCCCAGCGCCCACGGAATCCCCTGCGCCTTGAGCTGGGTGGGGTTGGCCGCGATGTAGGCGTTGGCGCCCAGCGTATAACAAATCATGGCGATAAAGAAGATGATGGTGAAGGACTTGACGAACTTCACCACGTCGTTCCCCATGAGCTTCACACAACAAGCCAGCGCGCCCGTCAGGATGGCATAGGTAGCGAACAGTGCGCCATAGCCGGGGAGAAGACCTTTGGTGGCGGGACGCCACGCGTCAAGCGGATCGCCCACCCACATGCCGATTTTGACGGCCCAGCCGAGCATGTCTATCCCGCTGAACTTGAGCAGGGCAAGGATAAAGATGACGCTTCCAAGCAACAAGGCTACGCGATCTTCATTCAACGGCTTTCTTACGGTTTCCATATTCCTCACTCCGAAATATGTTCTTAAGTAATGCGAAATGGTCCTAAAGCATGAATCCAGCCCCCTCGACCGGGTGCACGCTGAAAAAGACGGAGGAAACGGTCCTCATTCACGGGAACGGATGCCGTTCTCGCGTCAGGCGTGTCCGGGAGCATGAAAGAGCCTCTTTCAGCCATATCCGATCTGGAGACTTACGAGAGGGAGCGCGGAGGAGCGAAGGGGAGTGGGAGCATCCCGTGAAAGTCGCACAGTTTGGGAAGAAAATCATTTTGCAGGCGGCAAAGATGGATTTTCCTGACGACGGGGGCGTAGAGAAGAAAACCAAGCAAGAGGGAAAGCAACGGAAGAAGAGGTTCTATGCCTCTTGTATTTGTATTGTAATTTAAACGCTTGTGCTCAGCAATGCGCTGCGTTACGGCATATTCGCAGATTTCTTCGGATACGATGTTTTCTCTGTCTTCGAAGTAAAAGGTATTCTCTATTGCTGCATATTGCCATACACCACAGATCATTGTGAACACAAAAAGTGTGCACATGAATTTTTGTGTGACTGAAGGAATAGGCATACAACAGCTCTCTGGGTATTATTCGGATGATATAGTGAATTTTTAAACTTGAAAATAGAACATGTCAATACGATTTGATATTATTTTATCAGACAGTATATTTCCATTGAAATAATACTGCATACTAGGCGAACCCCACAGCGTTTAAAAGGAAAAAGGAACAGGCCGCCAGAAGACCGGAAGCGGGAATGGTAAGGACCCAGGCAATGATGAGGTGCCCCGCGACCCCCCAGCGGACGGCGGTGAGGCGCTTGGTCGAGCCTACGCCGAAGATGCAGGCCGTGATCGTGTGCGTCGTGCTGATCGGCGCACCAAGGAGCGACGCGCCGGAGATGACCAGTGCGGCCGACGTTTCGCTGGCGAAGCCGTGAACGGGTTCCAGTTTGAAGATCTTATGCCCCATGGTTTTGACGATTTTCCAGCCGCCCATGGCAGTACCGAGCGCCATAAAGGTGGCACAGAGGCACTTGACCCAGAGGGGGACGGCTATCGTTTCGATTTCGTTGAAAATGAAGAGGGCAAGGGTGATCACCCCCATCGTTTTCTGGGCATCGTTCATACCGTGGCTGGTCGCCATGAACGCCGCCGAGAGCACCTGAAGCCGCGTGAAGGCCGTATTGAGCTTGTTCCGCGCGCATTTTGCGCACAGGAACATGATGAGGAACATGACCAGCAGCCCCATACCGAATCCAGCCAGAGGGGAGAGGACCAGCGGCAGCAGTATTTTGGTCAGGATGGAGCCCCCGTTGAGGGATGAAAAGCCGGCATAGGCCACGGCGGCCCCCATGAGCCCTCCTATCAGCGCATGGGAGGAAGAGGAGGGGATCCCGAAATGCCATGTGAACAGGTTCCAGCCTATCGCCCCGATCAGGGCCGCAAGCACCAGCGGCTGGCAGTTTGCGACAATATCGGGGTGGACAATGCCCGATCCGAGCGTGTTGGCGACCTTTGTCCCTAAAAACGCCCCGATCAGGTTGAGGGTGGCTGCCATGATGACGGCAGTCCGAGGGCTCAGCACCTTGGTCGAAACCACGGTAGCGATGGCGTTGGCGCAGTCGTGAGCGCCGTTGGTGAAATCGAAGATCAACGCCACGATGATGATCAGAATAAGGAGGAAGGAAACGTCAAACATACTTCAGCGCAACCTCCTCAAGCGTGTCGGCGAGATCCGATACCGCATCGACCGTGCGCTCCATGCGGTCGTAGACCTGCCCCCAGAGGATGATCTCTCTGACGCGTTCAAAGGTTTCGATCTCGCTGTCCATCAACTCGGCAAGCCCGGTCGACTGGAACATTTCACAGTCGGACTTCCTGGATTTGAGCGTATGGATGTGCGCGGACACCTCTTTCTTCATGGAAATTTCATCCAGCATGGACTTCGTGTCCCGCAGCATCCCCCGGATCCTTTCCGTGATCATCTGAGCGGGAAAACGCTGGTACATGAACCCGGAAACAAAAAAACGGTTGGCAAGATGCTGTATCTTATCCGCCACCCGCTCCTGGGCCATGTTGATCGCATGGATATCCTCACGATCGATGGGTGTGATGAACGTCTGGGAGAGATGCTGAGTGATGCTCCGATAGAGCCGATCCGCCTCTTCTTCCAACAAGTTGATCCGCTTCAGATGGCGCTCCGACGCTTCCGTGTTGTCCATGACGACGGCGAGCGCCTCCGACATCTCTTGCAGGAGGGCATTCTGCTGTACCAGAAGCTCGAAAAAAGGGACGGTCTGAGGCAAAAAGCGTGCAAACATTCTTCTGTCCTAACGGTTGAGTATGGAAAAACAGGGACGGTGTACGTTCCTGAACAGCCGCTGAAAGTGGGCAGAATGTGAGGCGATGCCTAATAAAGAAAAAAGACCTTCACGGCATGACTGCCGTGAAGGTCTCACTTATCAAGCAAACACTTGATGGTAACGCCAGGCCGTAAAGCCATGCTGTTGACGCTACCGGGGTCTCAAGGACCCAGCTACTCCCCTTACACTTCTTCTAGAGGATAGAATACGGCATCTTTTATGTCAATGCTTTTTTCTTTTTTTCACAATGGCCTTATCCATAGAATCGTTCCTTTACGGCATACAACTGTAAGAAGAACGAGCTGTGAGACAATCTCTGTTCCTTTCCATTGAATAGATGCAGGATAAGCAGAAGGCTGTTGCACAAAGCCATCATGAAAAAGTCTGTGGAGATACGTCTTAGGAGTACACAAGCTGAAGCATGATGGACGTAGAAAATCAAGATACGGTAAAATGCACCTCGAATAGAGTCGTGGAAAAGGATTTTTCAGACAACGTTGAACACAGAAAAAGCCCTCAACCATTCAGGTCAAGGGCTTTTCGGACTTTATCGGATGTCTTGGAGTTTCCAAGTGGCGGAGAGGGTGGGATTCAGGTTTAATCACCCTAACTCATTGAACTTTATACCTGCACTAGCTTTAACTTACATAAAGTGTATCCCTAAAATGGATACTTTTCAAGCTACATTTAGTTATGTTATCCTTTTACACAGATTTTGAAATTAATTTTGTAAATGAATATCATGTTTAGAATCTATGTAGCTTAATAAGTGAAGTTAGATGGTAATATATACTAAAGATATAATGTATGGGAAAATATGTGAAGTTACATCACGTATTGAATATTTAAAATTTGATATCGATAATATTAATAAATTTTTAATTGCAATCGATAAAGAATTTTACCAAATAAATCAAAGTATATCATTTATTAATGTATTAAAAAATTGTAATAGAAATACAATTGATATTGACTATGCAGAGCTTGGGTTTGTAGCAAATACAATATCATCAATAGGATTAGAATACAGAATCAATGATGAAATAATAAAAGAATGGTTGCGTATTATAAAAAACGAGGCGAAACGAATTGTAAGTAATAAAATACTTGAAATTGATAATGTCCCTAATGGATACAATAGTATTGAAAATATTTTGAATATGTTGAAATATGTATCAATATATAAACATGATATTGATTCTGAATTGAGAAAATATGTTTTTGAAAAAGCTTCTGGGTATATTGGAGTCAAAGGAACAAATAATAAAGATAAGAGAAATAATATTCGTTCATGGCTTGGGCTTCCAACGTTAAAAAAACAATATAAAAATAAGGCATTGCAATATTTTTATTTTTTATCAAGACAGACAAGTGAATATTTATCATGTGAAATATTACAACAAAAAATAAATGTATATTCAGAATATGTATTTCAATTAGCAAAAATATAATATTAACATATGAAACATCATCACAAGATGATCTTAATAATAAAATATATAGTGCATTTTTACATTTTAAATTAGAAAATAATTACGTAAAAATTGTATCAAAGATTAGTTGTGATGATGTAAATACAGCGTATAATATACTAAAATTTATTCGCAATGGTCGATTTAGTGGATATACTATTAAGGAATTGATATGTCTTATTTCAGAAAAATATAATATTTCCTATTCAAACGCTGAAAGAATATATTATAAATCGTTAAAAGATTCAAATAAAAATATTAAACATCTACTTGGAAATCATGGAAATTATTGTTTTGTTTGTGATAAGTATAGTAATAACAGTAATAAAAACTATATAAATTTTATTGAAAAAATAATGATTTTGCAGGTTGCACGGAAAGAGTATGATAAAGCTAGAGAATATAATAAATTAAATACCAATGAGCGTTATAGAAGAGCATCTTATTTTTCAAATGTCGTAGAAAAGTATAGAGAAATATTGAGTAAGACAAAAGATGAATATGTCCACAATAGAGTTATAGAGCTTTACAAAAATAGAAATAAATATAAAAAAAGTATAGCACAAAAGCTAACTAAAGAGAAAGAATAATTTCGGACGGGTGGTCTAGCGACTAAAAAAATGGCTGTGTTATAGTTTACGGTTGATAATATCTTCAAAAAATTAAATAAGATGCCCGAATCGCCAAGTGTGATTCGGGCATCTTATTTCGTCCCGTGATTTGACAAAATCACGTCTTGATGTAGACTCAAGAAGTAAAAGGCAGTGGGCAGAGGCTTCCATAGAACCTTAGCCCACAGGGAAGACCCCAATTCTTCCCTATGAAAAGGAGATTCATATGAATAATACATATGAAAACAAGCAAATACATGAAAAAGAATCTTCCCAAAAGGAAAAACTCCCTAAACGCAACCCCTACGAGGAGGCGGAACGCCTTAAAAAGGCGGGACACTCCATCATAGGAATCTGCGTTTGTCGCAGTACAAACCGGGTGTATATAGCCCGGTATTGATACTGAAATAACATATTGATATAATTATAGTTACCTCTGCCCACTGCCTTTTACTTCTTGAGTCTATCATTTCATACGGTCAATCTCAAGGCCCAAGATAAAAATTCCAAGACTGTGCCCTCTGAGAATACTTCATTCATGCTCCCTTATCCCCCCCCTAGCCTCCTGCGCTCCTCCTCTATCAGCTTGACCAAATCGGACGGCAGCAGGCCGAAAGCATCGCTGAGATAAAACAGCACGTTCAACGTCGGCCTCTTCTCGCCACGCTCCAGCGAAGTGATGTAAGCGCGTTCGATCTTAGCCAGTTCAGATAGTCTTTTCTTGCTCAGGTCGTGTTCCTCTCGTTGTGTCCTCAAAACACTAGCCACTGCCTCGTTTAAAAAGGGATATTCTTCCATCCCATAGGCATACAGGAAAAACTTTGACAACCTAATGGGACTATAGTACCATTCCCCTTGACAACGATTCCATACTTGCAGGAGGTCAAAATGTTATGTCCGTTTTGCAACAAAGAAATAGCCGATGATGCCTCTCTTAGCGAGCAGAAAAACCCTACTGAACAAAGACAATACGCGGCTAAAAGAATATTCCGAGCTAGGAATGATGCCAGTGTTGGAACTATAAAGCGCAAAATAGAAGAAGCCTTCGGTTTACCTGAAGGTTCAGTTGTTATTTATACTCCTGAACAGAGAACATTTAGGGCTGATGCCCTCATTTCTACCGTCCGTAGACGGTGGGGATACGAAGACTAAAATTATACACAGGGGGTATTATGAAACGTGCATATGCTTTTCTCAGTATACTACCAATGGTTATCATTCTTTTATTTGCATCATCTTGTACGACATATGCAGATGAAAATGAATGTCCTGTAGAAGTACAACCATTGTCTAATGCTAATAGTACAGTTATCAGAATAGAATCTGTTGTAGATACTTTAACTGTATATAATGTAAAACTAAACAGGGGTAATGCAAAATTAGATAGCTTGGCTAAGACTGAGAAAGATTTTCCAATCACATTAAAATTTGGTGAATTTTTTTCGGTTATTACATGGACACCAAGTGTAAGAGAAATAAAAATACAAACAGATCAAGGCGACTGGACATTTCGTAAAAAATAGTGGATTAACTGAAATCGTCTTTCTAGCTCACAAATATTTATAGCCACATTTATTACAATGTAAATTTTAGTACTTCCATACCAAAACTTCTTATATAGGTAGAGCTGGTTTGTTGGCGACATCAAACCAGCTCTCGCTCTTTCTACGCCTCATTGCATTCCTCAAGATTTTCACCACGTCGGATTTGCGTTCAACAATGAGGTTGTGCCAAGCTAAATAGTTGTCCAGATATTTTGTAGCTACGCCCTTGAACCGTAACATGAATGCCTTCAAGCGGCTGTGGTAGGCATTCACGTGTTGGATATGATATGTTCCTTTTACACGTCCGGCTTTCACCTGTATCAGTCTAAGATCCGCATTCTTAGCAAAGCGTCGATACGCTGAATCCTTATCGGTACACAGTATGGCATTGTCTGAAATATGCTTTTTCAAGACTTTTCTGAGAACTCCAGACGTTGCACGGCCTAGTGTTGCAACCTTACTGTACAGCTTCCCATTCCTACTGACTGCACAAGTTACGCAAACCTTATCCCTTGACAGACCGCGTTTTCTTGCAGGCTCACCACGCTTTTTTGCAGGTCGATCTTCTGGAGTACTGCCCTTCATCGAAACACTGAAAAATGTATCATCTGACTCGATAACTCCATTCAATTTGATTCGATTTACATAGGAACTAACGATATTCAACAGTTTGTGCCGCCAATAAAAAGCTGTTGAAAGGCTAATACTGCATTGTTTTGCGGCCTTTCGAAGTGGAAGTCCTTCGATAATGCAGTTTACGTAGGCTTTCCATGTATCGAAGTCCTTATGAGTACGGCTCAAAAATGAGTTGGAAAGGTCATTAAAAGCGGTGTTGCAGTCCTTACACTTGTAACGTTGTATACCTTTCCGCGTACCATTCTTAACGAACTCGACGCTACCGCAATGAGGGCACTCGATACCCTTATTGGCTCTGACCTCGATGAGGTCGGCAAAGCTGAACCCCGGCTGCGCGTCAAGTGCGGCCTTGATTTTTGCTTGCTCGTCGGCACTCAAGGTCGGCAAAAGCTCACGGATGATCTCGTAATTCGTCATGTGTGGTTCCATAGCTTGGCTTTAACGGTTTTTGCCGTCATGAGCTATAAATACAACACCTTACGATAAATGTCAACCGAAAACTATAACACAGCCTTTCCAGAATCCAGTCATGGAACAGCCGGACTTTGGGCCGCTGGATGCCCTTGCGCGTGGACACCACGTAATAGGTCTGCGGAGCGGGAAAAACCAGATTGAAGGGTACGATAAGTTCCTTCTTCTGCAGGGCTTCCCTGACCAGCCACTCACGACCGAGCGCAACGCCGAGCCCCTGCTTCGCCGCTATCGCGGTCAATTCGGCACGGTCGAAACTGTAGCCCGACTGGAGCGGCAACCCCGTGATCCCCGCCCAGTTCGCCCATATCTCCCATCCCGCGTAGAACGGCGTGTTCGCGGCCTCAGGATGCTCATGGATCAGCTCACAGTTGCGCAACGCTTCGGGATTCTCGATCAGATCATGCTCCCGCGCATAACGCTGGGAGCATACGGGCAACAGGTTGTCCCGCAGAAGCGGCGTCGCGTGCAGCCCGTCGGTAATCGAGTCGCCGCAATAGATCGCTACATCCGCGTTGCCTTCTTCATTCTCATAACTGATGAGGTCGTTGCCGCTGCGTATGTGCAGGGAAATGTTGGGATGCTCGTGCTGAAATTCCGGCAGCAGCGGCAGCAGCCAGCAACCCGCGATGGAAGGGGCGCAGGCGATGACGAGATCCCCCTGCAGCTCCGCCTCCTGAATATTTCTGATGGTTTCGTGGATCTGCTTGAGGCTGGCGTCCAGCGCGCCGTACAGCGTCTTCCCTTCTTCGGTCAGTATGATCTTGCGCGTCAGGCGATGAAAAAGCGGAAAACCCAGTTCCTGCTCAAGGCAGCGTATTCTATGGCTCACCGCACTCTGGGTGATGCACAGATCCTCAGCCGCCTTTGTAAAGCTCATGTGCTTGGCTACGACCGTAAACGAGTGCAGGAATTGCCCGGACACTTGGAGTTTATTCTGGTTCATGCATTCATCTCATGAATGGGCGGATAAAGATTTTGCGTTTGATAGAATTATCACATTCTTCTATACCGTAATCATAAGTTCAGCAGAATCCATAGATAACCAACTTTTTTCAAGCCTCATCCTATCCTTCAAGCCAGCCTTTGGCAAACAAGCTTTCCCGCTTCGGAACAAATTGCCTCATAGAAAAACTGTTCGCGTTATAGATGAAAAGACACATGGCCTTTCCTTCATAAACTTGTCGCGGGCCCCGCCCGGCTATGGAGAGTGCAGCAGTATGACCAGTTCCGTTCTTTTCACCCCCGTTGGGATCAACAGGATGACGCTGAAAAACCGCATCGTCATGCCCGCAATGGCTTCTTACCATGCGGCCGTCAACGGCGAGGCCACCGAAAAACTCATCCGGTACCATGAGGAGCGCGCCAAGGGCGGCGTAGGCATGAATATCGTCGAAGCCACCTATGTGGCCCGCAGCGGCAACAGCTTTGATCTCGGTCTCGGCATTTCCGACGACTTCATGATCAAGGGCCTCTCCAAGCTCACCGACGCCGTGCATCGCCACGACGGGAAGATCGCCATTCAGCTCCAGCACGGCGGGCGCTTCGGCAACCCGCCCACCTCCGGCTGTCCGCGCCTGCTCGTCTCCATGATTCCGGGCCTCGCCCCCACCGAAAACGCCCGCGTCATGGACGCCGACGACATCGAAGGCATGGTCGAGGCGTATGTACAGGCCGCCCGCCGCGCCGTGGACGAGGATTTCCCCCATCCTCTACCGCCATACCTCCATGGAGGACGTACCGGAACGGCATCGACTTCGGTACCAACGTCGAGCTGTGCCGGCCCTCACGGACGCGGGCGTCAACGCCTTCGACATCACGGCGGGAATGCAATGCTGCTTCGAGCTGATGACCCCACCCACCTGCATGCCCAAGGCGTAGAACGCCGCCACCGAGCGCCGACGTCAAGGAAGCGCTCGGGGACAGGGCGCGGGACATGCTCACGGGCTGGATTTCCGACGCCGACACCGCCGAGCGGGTCGTGCGCGACGGCCTGGCCGACTTCGCCATCATGGGCCGGGCGCTCATCGCGGATTCACATCTGGTGGAAAAATACGCCACCGGGCGCAAGGACGAGATCTACCCTGGCGTGGCCTGTAGGCAGGGCTGCGTAGACAACGCCTATAAGATAATCCCCATCATCTGCACCCTCACCCCGCTCTCGGGCCGGGGAGCCTCCATGCTCGCCTGGGCGTAGCCAACACCCACGGCATCTTTGCCGCCGATGGGGATTATTACGCGGAAACGCTCTCCCACAGGGTGGGCGTAGACCGGATCGGCGGCTGGATCAGGGTCGGATTCGCGCCGTACAACACCGAAGAGGAAGCGGAACTGCTTGTCAGGGCCGTCCGCGAAATCGCAGCCGGATAACCGGCGTAACTTCTTTGAAAGTGAAAAAGATCTGAGCGCGTCCTGTCACGGCAGGATGCGCTCATGTCGGATCAAGGGACGAGCAGCGCTGGGAGGGTGGCCCGCCCCTTGCGGAGTGCGGAGGTAGCTCCCCTCCGCTCGGCTTGGTTCCGGGGCAAAGCCCTGCCAAAGTCATGCGGCGGGCGCTTCATCCTTGGCGTACTTGCGGTTCCAGCCGGTGAAGGCGGAGAACAGCAGCACCGCGAGCAGTGCCCATGAATAGGGGTTGTACAGGGCCGCGCTGATGGGCGGGGCGGGGATGGCATAGTTTTCCGCCGCGCTGTAAAGCGCTCCGTACCACGCCGCCACCGCGATATGCCACGGCAGGACAAAGAAGATCGTGCACACCGCGCAGTCCATGAGGTTGGCGCGCCGCGCCGCCGCGAGGCCGAAACGCTCGCCCAAAGGCCGCACGATGCTCGGACCCACCAACAGTTCCGCCGGGGCATTGGCGGAAATGGGGATCGAGGCCAGAATGGTCACGCCGACGATGAAGAGTTCGGCCTGCCGGACGGTGGCAACCAGCGTGCTCTGGGCGAAGTCCAGAATGCGCCGCATGATGCCGCATTCCACCAATATCTGCGTCACCGCCAGAATCAGGATCGCAAAGATGATCGCGCCGACCACGTTGTCTATCCCGGCCTGAATGAGGCCCGTGGAGCCTCCCTTCGCGGCGGGGACGCTGAAGATGTCGGCGGGCCGGATGGTTCCGATCAACATGCCAACGAACGCGGCGGCAACGTTGCCGTAAATGAGCGATTCAATGATGTGCCGCCCCTTGAGCGCCGAGACGACGACAATCCCAAGCGCCAAAAGCATGAACAAGCCTGACGGGTTCAGGCTGGCCTGCATTTCGGGAAGGGGCCGCACTTCGCCGCCTCCGCCGAACACAAGGAACACCACGGCGGAAATGGACGCCGCTGAAATGGCCAGCGGGAAACGGCTGCGCACCACGTCGCGCATTTCGGCCCCCTGTGTGTAGGCCGAGACGATGGTGGTGTCGGAGATGGGCGCGAGGTTGTCCCCGAAAGCCGCGCCGGACAGGATCGCCAGCCCGAGCATGGCCGGGTCCGCCCCGAGGAAATAGCCCGCCGGATACAGCACCGGAGACAGGGCAATGCAGGTGCCGGTGCTCGTGCCCGTGCCGAGGGCGAACAGCATCGCGGCGAGAAAGACCAGCACCACGAAGACGCCGCCCTGCGCCCCGGTCGTCATGCCCATCCACAAAAGCCCCTGGACAAGCCCCCCCGCGGCCATGAGCTTACCGAACACCCCGGCCAGCAGCCACGCCGTAACAATGACGATGCCCGTGCGGTCGCCGATGCCCCGCATCGCCGCTTTGCAGTATTCCTCTTTGTTTTTAGCGAAGAAGATCCCAACGCACAGCGCGATCCACGCGCAAGCCCAAAAGGGCTTGGTGCCGCCCCGCTCCGCAACCGACAGCCAGACGAGCCCTCCCACCAGTACGATGAGAGGGATCAGGCCGCCGAACAATCCGCCGTACATCTCAAGCTTCTTTTCCTGCATGAGGCACTCCTTCTTATCCGCCTATGCGTTGCCTGTATTTTGTTCTATTGTCGACATTCGATAATAGACAATACGAGGTATAGGACTCCGTGAAAAAAGAATCAAGACCTCTTGCCGCATCCGCATAAAAAGAAGTCTGTACCTCGGCACAAGAATACTATTATGTTTTTGTATTTATTTATAAAAATAAAAATATGCTGATGATTTTCCCTATGCAAAGCCGAAACGTTTAAACATATCTATTTATACATTTGTATTTATTATATTTTTATACAAAATATCCTGAACCAATCCCCACAGACGAAGCCGTATCTCCTTTCAACCCATCCTGAACTTCTCGCCGCATTTCTGAGCAAAAGAGCGGCGGGAAGGCATCCGGGAACAATTTATTTTTAATGTAATATAAGTGTATTAAAAAAGTTTATGAAAAAAACCGTCCACCGTATTGACACGGCCTGACTCTTATGTGAAAAACGGGATGAACGATTGTCGACATTTATACAATCGACAAGAAACTACGAGGAAAGACACCGCAAAGCACGCTCTCAAGCGTTGCGGTTCGGCAAACAAGCCCGCAATCCTGCGGGAAAAGACGGAGGAAGCATATGAAGGGTTCCCGGATGAGTCTGCCAACGCAGATGGCTATCGGTATGGTTCTCGGCATCGCCGCCGGGGCATTGACCCCAGCGATGGGGCTTGATCCCTCATGGTACAAGCCCGTAGGCCAGTTGTTCATCAATCTGGTGCGCATGGTCGTGGTGCCGCTCGTGCTGACCACCCTCGTCGCGGGTGCGGCCAGCGTCGGCGACGTAAGCAAGCTCGGGCGCGTAGCAGGCAAGACGCTGGCCTATTACCTCGTTACCACGGCCGTCGCCGTGGTCATCGGCCTCGTGCTCGCCAACATCTTCCAGCCCGGCAGCGGGCTGTCCATTTCCACGGAAGGCCTCAAGGCCAAGGATGTCGCCCCGCCCACGCTCGTCGACGTGTTCCTGAACATCGTCCCGATCAACCCCATTGAGGCCCTCTCCAAGGGCAACATGCTCCAGATCATCTTCTTCGCCCTGCTCTTCGGCTTCGGCCTCAGCGTCATCGGCGACAAGGGCAAGCAGGTGCTCCACTTCTTCGACGGCGCGGCCGACGTCATGATCAAGGTCACGGGCTTCGTCATGCTCTACGCGCCCATCGGCGTGTTCGGCCTCATGGCCTACACCGTAAGTATGCACGGGCTCAGCGTGCTTCTGCCGCTCATCAAGCTCGTGCTCGTCATGTATCTCGCCTGCATCCTTCAGATCCTCATCGTCTATCTCCCATGCGTGAAGATCACGGGCCTTACCCCCAGCCGCTTCCTCAAGGGCCTCGCCTCCCCGATGATGATCGCCTTCACCACCTGCTCCAGCGCCGCCGCCCTCTCCACCACGCTCCTCAGCGTCCAGAAGCTCGGCGCGTCCCGGTCCGTGTCTTCCTTCTCCATCCCGCTCGGCAACACCATCAACATGGACGGCGCGGCCATCTACATGGGCATCGCCGCCATCTTCGCCGCCGAGGTCTACGGCATCCCCATGCCGCTCGATAGGCAGCTCACCGTCATCCTGCTCGCCGTCCTCGCCTCCATCGGCTCCATGGGCGTGCCCGGCGCGGCCCTCATCATGATCACGATGGTCTTCACGCAGGTGGGCATCCCGCTGGAAGCCATCGCTCTCGTCGCCGGCGTCGACCGCATCATGGACATGGCCCGTACCACCATCAACGTGCTTGGCGACGCCACGGGCGCCCTGTTTGTTTCAAAGCTGGAAAGCGATTTCGACCCCGAACGCGGCGAACGGCTCGCTGCGGCCGAATAACCCGCCCGGAAACCTTCCCGGGCGGCGAACGCCGCGGAAAATTCCCTTCCGCGGCGGGAACCGGAGACAACCATGCGACAGGATGAACGGATCGGCATCGTCGGCGGCGTCGGGCCCCATGCGGGGCTTGATCTGACGCGCAAGCTCTTTGACCACACCAGAGCCGAGGCGGATCAAGAACACTTGCCGGTCATGCTCTATTCCTTCCCCGACCGGATCGGGGAGCGCCCGGCCTTCCTGCTCGGCAAGACCGCGGACAATCCCGGCGAGGCCATAGGGGACATCATGGCGGAACTGGCGCGGGCCGGAGCGACCGTCATCGGTATGCCCTGCAACACTGCCCACAGCCCGAGGATATTGGACGCGGCCCTCGAAAAGCTCAACGCGACCGGGCGGCCCGTGCGCTTCGTGCACATGATCGACGCCGTGGTCCGCCATGTGCGGCAACGCTGCGGGGAAGGCGCGCGTGTCGGCATCCTGAGCACGCTGGCGACGTTGGAAACCCGGCTCTATCAGGACAGCCTCGAACGCGCCGGTCTGGAGGCCCTGCATCCCGCCCCGGACGGCTGCGCCCGGGTACAGGAGGCCATCAGCAACCGCGAGTACGGCATCAAGGCCCGGAATCCGGTCACAGAGCGCGCCCGCGCCGATCTTCTGGATGAAGCCCGCCGCCTTGCCGGAAACGCCGACGCGATCATCCTCGGCTGCACCGAGATCCCGCTCGCGCTCCCCGAAAAGGAACTCGGCGGCGTCCCGCTCATCGATGCTACCGACATCCTCGCACGGGAGCTGGTCAGGGCCTTCGCCCCCGAAAAGCTCCGCTGACCGCCCCAACCGGCGCAACCCACGCCGTCCATATTCATAGGAACCCAAAGGAAAACACTATGAAAACCATCCTCTCCACCGCCGATGCGCCCGCAGCCATCGGCCCTTACTCCCAAGCCGTCCGCTCCGGCGAGGCCCTGTACTGCTCCGGACAGCTCGGCATCGATCCCGCCACGGGCAAGCTCCCCGAAGGTGTCGCGGCCCAGACGGAACAGAGCCTGAAGAACATCCGGGCCCTTCTCGCCGCAGCCGGGGTGGGCATCGAAAACGTGGTCAAAACCACCGTGTTCATTACCAACATGGCGGATTTCCCGTTGGTCAACGCGGAATACTCCAAAGTATTCGCCGAGAATCCTCCCGCCCGTTCCTGCGTGGCGGTCAAGGAATTGCCCCTCGGCGGGCTGGTTGAAATCGAAGTGCTCGCCGTCGTCTGATTCCAGAAACGCCCCCGGCTCCGCCAATGTACGGAGTAAGTGAAACACTGTCTCCGCCGTTTGCGGCCCGGCTTACGTCTCTTCCGGCCCAGGACGACGCGGAGGAAAAGAAAACGCGAACCCGCCCCGAGAACCGGCTCTCTTTCCGGTTCCTCTTTCGGCGGAATCGCCCGGTACGTGCCCCCGTGCCCAGCACGGCTGCACCATGCTCTGGATTATACTGTAAGTTTTTGGAATAACAGAAAATAGGACAAGAATATTTTCTTGGAGAAAGGCTCTTGACAAGATGGAGAGCCGGTGGCACAACCAAATTGTCGAATGTCGACATTTAGAAAAATACATCAAGGAACGCTGCGGCAGCAGCACTTCATACCCACAGGAGACCATTATGAATCTCGCCAAGTTTCCCCGTCGCGGCTATGTGACCGAACCTACGCCTCTGGAAGCGCTTCCCAACTTCTCCAAAGCTCAGCAGGCTGTGCGATTTTGCTACCCCTGTGCACCGTCTGCCGCGTCTGGAGCGGAAGCTGAATACCTGCCCGCTCTACATCAAGCGCGATGACCTGCTTCCCGGCACCGCCGGAGGCAACAAGACCCGTAAGCTCGACTTCAGCATGGCCGACGCGATCAATCAGGGCGCGGACACCATCATCACCTGCGGCGCCGTGCAGTCCAACCATTGCCGCCTAACCCTCGCCTGGGCCGTCAAGGAAGGCCTCGACTGCCACCTCGTCCTTGAAGAACGCGTGAAGGACAGCTACAACCCCGAAGACTCGGGCAACAACTTCCTGTTCCAGCTTCTCGGCGTGAAGTCCGTCACCGTGGTCCCCGGCGGCTCCAACATGCTCGGCGAAATGGAAAAGCTCGCCGAAAAGCTGCGTGCCGAAGGCAAAAAGCCCTATATTGTGCCCGGCGGCGCTTCCAACAAAATCGGCGCTCTCGGCTATGTGAGCTGCGCCGAGGAAGTTCTGCGCCAGCTCTTCGACCGCGGCCTCGCCATTGACCACATGGTTGTCCCGAGCGGCAGCGCGGGCACCCACGCGGGCATCATCGCGGGCATGGTCGGCAACAACGCGGGCATCCCGGTCACCGGCATCGGCGTCAACCGCAAGAAGCCCGTTCAGGAGGCCGCCGTCCTCAACCTCGCCAATGAAACCCTCGAATATATCGGTCCCGAAGCCCGTGTGCCCGCCGAAAAAGTCGTAGCCTTCGACGACTACGTGGGCCCCGGCTACTCCCTGCCCACCGACGCCATGGTCGAAGCCGTCAAAATGCTCGCCCGCACGGAAGGCATCCTGCTCGACCCCGTCTACTCCGGCAAGGCCATGTCCGGCCTTATCGATCTGGCCCGCAAGGGATACTTCCCCAAGGGCTCCAACGTGCTGTTCCTCCACACCGGCGGCTCCCCGGCGCTGTATGCCTACCTGCCCACCTTCCGCGCCTAACCGCCTTTTATTGAGTCCATGCTCCCCCCGGCCGGAGCCTTTCCGCATACATCAGCGGAGAGGCTCCGGCCTTCTTCGTCCCCCGAAAGCGGCCTTCCCAGTGCCCCGCGGCGCGAGCCTTTTCCTACGGTTTCCGTCCTTCCCTATTTCCCCAAAGTGCCCTCCCCTCATGAACCGTGCGCAACCGCTTCTCAAAAGACAACTCCCAGCCTTGCGCGACATGCCGAAACCACGTAGAACTCTATCGCGAACCGCATGACGAAACCGCATAGGGCAACTCTTCTCAAGCCCCGCATCTGTTCGGAGCATCAATGGATTTTACGAAGCAAACATATTGTAATCAGGTAACCAGCTATATCCGCTCACTTATCCGTAAAGGCACGCTGGAAATCGGCGCTCCTGTCAAAGAGGCCGTCCTCTCTGAACAGCTCGGGATCAGCCGAGCCCCCATCCGGGAAGCGCTACAAGTGCTCGTTCAGGAGGGGCTGATCACCTCTGAGCCGCAAAAGGGCAAACACGTCAGGCAGATGACCGGAAAGGAAATCTACGACAGCTACGTCGTCGCGGGTATCCTCGAAGGGGCGGGCGTCGCCGAATCCCTGCCGCTCTGGACCGAGGCGAACATGGAAACCTTCCGATCCGTCGTCCGGCAGATGGAAGGGAAGATCAGCTACGCCACCAAACTCGACGAGCTTGCCGAAATCGACGAGCTGTTCCACGCCACCCTCTTCATGGCCTGTGACAATACCCGGCTCGTGGAAATGGCCCGCACCTCCTGTGCGACCATATCCAAGTACCTTTATTATCAGCACTGGATCACCATGTTCACGCCAAGGGAATACGCCGACCGCCACCATGCCGTGGCCGAGGCCGTCTACTCCCGCGACGTCAAACATGTGGAAACCGCTCTGCGCGATCATTATAAGGAAACAGGCCTGCGCATGGCCCAGTTCGGCAAAGAGGCGTGATACCAATAGGTAAGGATATACTCTATTACGGAGCAGTCCTCTTGCGGATTACGGATTTTTCCCTAAGCCTTTCTAATGGAATGGATGGGCTTATTTATCGTAATGAATGATATGGGTAACTCCGGTTGCCTTGCCATATCCGCCTTATGTCATGCCCTCAATGCGTTGATCAGGACATGCCGGATAGAAATATCCCGAACAGGCTCCCCCTTTGTTCTTTTGGCCAGCACGCAGGTGTATGACTATTGTTAACGCCAACATCTGACCGCCTTAATACGGACATTTCTAAAGGACCAATTCGCATCGCCATTTGCGACCCAAGGACAATAACACGGCGGATATGTTCAGGCGCATGGGCATATGCCTGCGCAATCTCTTGTTATGTTATGAAGTGCTCATACTCAACATGCGGAAGCTTTGGGAAACGAGGGAGTCCTTCAAAAAGTCTTTCCCACGCGTATGGGGGTGTTTCCGTGACAGAAAGCCCCGGGGAGAAATCTCCGGGGCTTTTATATGGTGCACCAATATGAAGGAAAAAAGGTGCGACGAATCGCGCACTGTGTTAATCCTCCTCCCTTCCACTTTAGGTTCAAACTCACGAAATCGCGTCCAACGAAAGTCGAAATTCTTGCTCAAAGGATGAAGGCATAGCAGTGCTACGTTGATGCATTTTCCCTCCACAACGTAGCCATTTACAAAAAACGGCTTTGGGCAAAGGGTTTGATAAGGACTGAGGCTAAGGCACAAAGCCAAAACGAAGGTCCCCCCTCCGCCTGGTCTTTAGGCATCCTCTACAAAAAGATATCAAAAATGTCAGGGGCTGGTCACCCTACTTCGTAATATCCTTTTCATCTTTTTTGAAGGAGGCATCCACTTCGTCCAGCTCACTGGAGGCCTGTTTGAAGTTTCTGATAGCCTTGCCGAGCCCCGCCCCGATTTCAGGCAACCTATTCGTACCGAACAACACCATCACAACCAACAGTACGATGAGCAAATGCGGTATGCTGAATAAATCCATATAGGACTACCCCCTTGCATCAATAAAAGTGAGTACTAGAAATTAAAAAGGGCTTTTTTAACTCTACTGGACCAGTATAGCCGCATTCGATCAAAAAGCAAATTGTGTTTGTTGTACACTTCCCACACTAAAATACTTTATTTCACTTGATTAAAGACGCTCTGTAAACGATGGATGTACAGGCACCAAAAATAAATTCACCGTCGAGAATTAGAGTATGTTGATGATCTTGCGGAACGGGGTAAAATCCGGTTGGGTGATTCATAGACAAATAAAAATGAGCGGAAGCCATACGGAGGCGGTACTTTCCCGGCTGACGCGGGATTACACGCTGAGATACGGAACGGAACCGTGATGAGGGAAAAGCTTCCTCTGTCCGGCAAACAACGCTCCCGGTACAAGGGGAAGGGTAAATGAAAGCCCTCTCGGTGGTGTACCGGGAGGGCTTTTTGGGCATACATTTGAGTGGGTTTCCCCTAAGTGCCTTTTCATGACAGCAACAAAGGACCACCCTGCCCTGCCATACTTTGCCGTAAGATCGTCTTCAACTCCCGCAGTAGTTTCCGATCGGTAACGTCACCAGTTCGAGGAACCTCCACACGGCGGGAAGCCACGATGCCCTGCCCGGGAGCCATAACGCATACCTCATCGCCAAGCAGCAACGCCTCTTCCACATCGTGCGTCACAAGAATGATCCCCATGCCGATACGCGCATGTAAAGTCACCAGCAGTAACTGCATCTGTTCACGCGTGATGGCGTCCAGAGCGGCGAACGGTTCGTCCATGAGCAGTACGGGCGGCGATAGGGCCAATACCCGAGCGAGCGAAACCCGCTGTTTCTGGCCACCGGAAAGCTCTGCCGGAATCTGATTCTCCCGACCGGAAAGCCCGGTCAGTGTCAGCATGTCGAGAGCCCGCGCACGCCGAGCGGCGGATGGGATACCCGCGGCCTCAAGTCCGATCTCCACGTTTTCCAGCGCCGTCAGCCACGGGAACAGCGCGGGCTCCTGAAACACTACCGCCCGATCCGGGCCGGGGCCACCGCAAGGCCTGCCTTCCAGCGTCACTGTGCCCGCGTCGGGCGCATCGAACCCGGCGAGGATATTCAACAACGTCGTCTTGCCACATCCCGAAGCCCCGATCAGGGCCAATACGCCACCACGTGGAATAGCAACCGATACGCCGGGCAGTACAAGCCGTGATTCACCGCCCTTGCGGAAGGATTTCCATATTCCGGAACAGGCGAAAAAAGGCTTCACTGCCGCCTCAGGCTCACCGAGACCGCCGACAGCGCCCTCATAAGCAACACGTCGCATAGCCACCCCACCAGCGCGATCAAAATGATGCCCGAAACCAGCAGATCCACGCGCCCGGCCAGCCGCGCGTCCATAATCATTGCACCGAGGCCGTCCGGAACGCCTGTCAGTTCGCCGAGTACCAAATACGAAAAACTCATGCCGAGCGCCACCCGCAAACCCGTCCGCACCTGCGGCATGGCGGACGGAATCACGACCCGGAAAAAAATGGCCCGCCGCCCGAATCCAAGCATCCGGCCCGCCCTGATGAGTACCGGAGGCACTGAGGCCGCCCCCGCCGCCGCGTTGAGGTAAGCCGGAAAGAAGCCAGCAAGCGCGATCAGGAATACGGTGGCCCGGAAGCCGATGCCAAGCCACAGCAGTGCCAGGGGGAGCCAGCTTATACCCGGCACGGCGCGTACCCCGTTGATAATCGGTGAAAGCAGGCTCGCCAGAGCGGGACTCCGCCCTGAAGCCAGACCCAGCGCCACGCCGGGGATCACCGCCAACAAGTAGCCGCTTCCCACGCGCCCCAGGCTTGCGGACAGATCGCCCCAGAAACGCCCGGCATAGGCATCCGCATACCCTTCCGATACCGCGCCCATATACGCGCACACCGTTTCCCAGACCGTCCTCGGCGACGGCAGAAGATATTCCGGAGCAAGGCCGCTGGATGTTGCCAAGTTCCAACAAATGAACAGGATCAGCGGAAGGAGGCAAGGGAGGATGCGCCTCTTCGAGAGCCACGTCCCGGCAAGGCTTCCGAAAGCTCTTGACGAGTTTCCACGCGGCCGCCCCTCTGGGGCCGCTCCCGCAGTACTCCGGCAAGGCGGCTCCCCAGCGAAACCTCTTTCACCGGATCCCGCTATCGGCTTAAAAGAGCCCTCACAGGGCACTTCCCCGCATCTCCCGGACTCCCGCTCCTTGCCCGCCGTCTTCATGGCGCCTTACTGACCTTGGCGCAGGGCGTCCACGAAGCGGCGATCCACCAATGCGTTGTAGTCGGGTTCCTTCTTGATGATGCCCAGTTCCAGCATACGCTTACCGAGGGCGGAAAGCTGCTTCATGAAGGTATCGTCCATATCCCACACGAGCTCCATGTTATCGGCGGCGTCACGCAGCACGTCAAGCTCCACGCCGAACATCTTCGACGATGTTTCGAGCCAAAACGCCTTGTCGGACATGCATTGTTCGGTAGCCTTCCGATGGGCGCGGAGCATTTCCATCACGCGTTCCGGGTTTTTCTCCACAAAATCGCGCCGCACGATCATACCGCTGTTGATAGCCCCGATGCCTTCACCATAATACGGATAGGCCAGAATCTCCCCGTAGCCTTGCCGCTTCGCCAGCGTGGGCAGAGGTTCGCCGGACAGGTAGGCGTCAATGTCGCCCCGGCTGAGGGCGGTTCCCATGTCGAAGAAGTCGATACGGACAAGCTTAGCGTCCTTATCGGGATTGAGCCCGGCACGGGTGAGCGTTTCCCGCAGCAGGATTTCATGCATTGTACCTGGTACATAGCCGATTTTTTTGCCTTCCAGATCCCCTACACTCTTGACGCCGCCCTTCTTCACTACAAGCGCGGAACATTTGTTGCCGAGCGAGGCGACAAGCACGATGGGTTCCCCGCGCGAGGCTGCTTGGATCGCCAGTGCCAGCGTGGTTCCGGTCATATCGAGGCTGCCCGCCAGCAGAGCGGCTTTCTGATCGCCCGGATTGGTGAACGGGTGCACCTTCACCGTTGCGCCGTTCGCAAACGGCTCATACAGGAACGGCTGGATGGTTTGGGCCGTTTTCCATGTGCCTACGTTCCACGTTTCCGCCGCCAGAGACGGCACACACAGGGTCAGGGCCAATACGAAGGTCAGGAGCAATTTTCTCATGTTGTGCGCCTCCGGCGGCAAGGGAGCTACCGCCCCCTTGACCCCTGTTTGGGGGGCGAGCCGCCCCCAAGCCCCGGCAAGTGCGATCCGTTTTTCTTCCGAACAGTGTTCGGAAGAAAAACGGATCGCTCCTGTCGCGTCAGATAATCCCGCCACGGTTATACTTGCCGAAAAAAAGACCGTTTCCGTGTTAA
>ERZ838118.2041-NODE-2041-length-22564-cov-14.459372_pt1 | contig 22564 bp, 17 predicted proteins | sample MGYA00519863_ERZ838118 | MGnify/ENA primary metagenome ERZ838118 (study PRJEB31850, sample SAMEA3708827) | human gut metagenome | biome: human gut; feature: human-associated habitat; material: faeces | place: China | collected 2014 ...
TGTAATTGATGGTGAAGGTTCAAAGGTTATTTGCAAAGACTAATTTGAAAATTCCTGTTTGCCATACTCCTTCCCAGCAGGGTTTGGGGCAGGCACGCCCCAACAAGACCGCGTTTGCGAAGCAACGAACGCCCCAGCGGGGCGTTTGAGTGGCAGCCCGGTCTTGCGCAGCAAGATAGAGGGGCCTCGCCCCGACAAGGGCTACTTCAAAATGCGGGAGTGTTGCAGAAGTGCAGTCCCGGAGGAACGCAACATTTTCAAGAATTGAAAATTTGTGGTCACGGGACGGTTCTTGCTCTTTACATTTTTGGCATTTTGGGGAAAGGTGTTTTACTATGGATATTGAAATCAAACGGATGTCAAGCGATACGATTGAACTGTTTGACCGGCTTAACATTAAAAGACAGGTTCTTCGTAGAAGCTGTTGCCCTGCATGAGTATCAACTCAAAAGGCTCATGAGCAGGGGTTGAAACGCGCTGATGTCTCGCCGTTTCTTGGCTTGAAGCGTACCGAACGCAGCAACGAGATGCCTGCATAAAGGTTCGAGTGCTGTGGAGAATGCTCCACCACGATCCCCGGACCATTCGGTCTGGGGATTTTTTTGTGGTGGACGGTACAGGACGAGAACAGGGCGGCGCATAGCGCCCACCAGCTTTCCTGGGCTGTGTTGCCCAAAACCCCGGCGGGCACTGGACATCCTCTGCCGGGTGGTTTATACTGGGAGCAGCAAAAAAACAGAGGAACAGGGGAGTGCGGAATGGTGCAGGAAAACGGGATGATGCTGGAGGTTCTGCCGCTGGAAGCAGGCGGTGCGCGGCTGGTGCGGGTGTACGGCCAGGACCCCTGCGTCGTACTGCCGGGCAGCGTTCCGGCCCCGGCGGGAGGCAGCTGGCCCATCACCGAGTTGGGGGACTACTGCTTCTCCGAAAAGCCCCGCAGTCTGCCGGCATCGGATGCCGTCTGCCGCTATCAGGTGGATGATACCGGTGCAGTCCGGCTGACCCGGGCCTTCGGGCAGGCGGTGGGCAACAGTGCCCGCCGGTATGATTTTGACTTTGACGCCCCGGCGGCGGACCCCGACGACCTGCACCCCGTGTGCGGCAGCTTTGTGGAAGAGGTGACCCTGCCGGACTGCCTGCAGGTCATTGGCAGCTGTGCCTTTTACAACTGCCGGAAGCTGCGCCTGCTTACGGTGGGAGCCGAGGGCCTGACGCTGGGCAGTGATGTGTTCCTGAACTGCTTTGCACTGGAGACTATCCGGGTGCAGGCAGAGGCGGACGCGGCCACCGGCCTGTTTGCGCTGGTCAACAACATCACCGAGGCGGTGCGGGCGGAGTTCCGGCCCGCTGGTGCGGCGGCCCCGTTGGCGGCCCTGTGGTACCCCGCCTACTGGGAGGACATTGAGGAAACGCCCGCCCATATCCTGCTGCACACCTTTTCCGGGCAGGGATATCATTACCGGCAGTGTTTTTTGAACAATAAATTCCTCCCGGCAGAATACGACGCCATTTTCCCGCAGGGGCACGACGCCGACGATGCCAACATCATGGCCATGCTCTGCTTCGACCGTCTGCGCTGGCCATGGCAGCTGAGTGAAACGGCGGCCGGGCATTACCGGGCCTTTCTTTCCGCCAACACCGGTCGGGTGCTCGCCCGTCTTTTAAAGGCGCAGGACACCGACAGCATCCGCGCTCTGCTGGCACTGGACGTGCTGGACAAAGCTGCCTTTGCCGAGGGGGCTGCCCTTGCTGCAAAGGCGGAAAATGCCGCTGCCGCTGCCCTGCTGGCCGACGCGGAGCACAAAAAATTCGCCGCGGCAAAACCGAAGCGGCGGTATGATTTTGATTTTTAAGGGGGGTGAATCCGGTTGCCAAAGGAAAAATTTGTGGACCCGCGCAAGGAATTCCGCTCCCAGCGGCCGGAGACCCATGAGGAGTGGCAGGCCCGCATGGGCGGCGAGGTGCTGGCCGTGGTGCGCAGCGGGCTGTATCTGGACTTCCGCTTTCTGGATATGGCCCTCTCGGCCCTCACGCCTGCCCCGGATGAGCGCTGCCGGGTGCTGGCCACCGACGGTCAAATGCTGTACTACCAGCCCGCCCGGCTGCTGCAGCTTTACCAGCAGAACCCGAAGTATCTCAACCGGTTGTATTTGCATGTGGTATTCCACTGTGTATTCCGCCATCTGTGGCTCAAAGGCCGCAGGGAGCCGCAGCTGTGGAGCCTGGCCTGTGACATCGCGGTGGAAAACGTGATCGACAGTCTGAACCGCGCCAGTGTCAAGCGGCCCCTGACCTATGTGCGGCAGAATGCGTATCAGCAGATCACCGCCGAAGAAAAGGTAGTGGCGGCGGCCCCGGCGTACCGGTGGCTCACCCGCCAGACGCCCGGCGTGCTGCGCCAGCTGGAACGGGAATTCGTGGCCGATGACCACCGCCTGTGGCCCAAGGACGCCCCGGAGCAGCCCCAGCAGATGCCCACCCCGCTGCCCCAAAAGACCTGGCAGAAGATCGGGGAACGGATGCAGACCGAGCTGGACCTGCGGGACAAAGAAGCCGGGGAAGGGGCCGACGCCCTGAAACAGCAGGTGAAGGCCGCCAACCGCAGCCGCCGCAGCTACAAGGATTTTCTGCGCCGGTTCTGTGTCATGCGGGAGGAAGTCAAGCTGGACCCGGACGAGTTCGACCTGAACTTCTACACCTACGGCCTGTCGGTGTACGGCAACCTGCCCCTCATCGAGCCGCTGGAAACGCGGGAAAGCAAAAAGATCGAGGAACTGGCCCTGGTCATCGACACCAGCTATTCCACCTCCGGTGCGCTGGTGCGGGCCTTTCTGGCCGAGACCTACACCCTGCTGAAGGGGCAGGAGAACTTTTTCCACCGCATGAACCTGCACCTGATCCAGGCGGACAATGCCATCCGGCAGGACCTGCTCATCCGAAACGAGGACGAGCTGATCCACGCCATGAACCACTTTGAGCTGCGGGGCGGCGGCGGTACCGACTTCCGGCCCGCCTTTGCCTATGTGGACCGGCTCTGCGCCGAGAAAAAGTTCTCGAACCTGCGGGGACTGCTCTACTTTACCGACGGTATGGGCACCTACCCGGCAAAGCGCCCGGCCTACGACACGGCCTTCCTGTTTTTAGGAGAGCGGTTCGACGACGCCAATGTGCCGCCCTGGGCTATGAAAGTGGTGCTGGACGAAGAAGAATTTACCGGTGCGGCGGCCCGCCCGGCCAGCGCTCTTGCCGACGCGCTGGCCGAAGAGGACGACCTGTACCGTGACCTGAACAACTCCTGAAACGAGGGGGAAGCTGTTATGAACATCAAACGCGCCAAAGAAGAGATCGAGCATACCGTAAAAGCCTACCTTGCCAAGGATGCGCTGGGCGAATACGCCATTCCGGCCATCCGACAGCGGCCCATCCTGCTCATGGGGCCTCCGGGCATCGGTAAGACCCAGGTGATGGAGCAGGTGGCCCGGGAGTGCGGGGTGGCACTGGTGGCCTATACCATCACCCATCACACCCGCCAGAGCGCCGTGGGCCTGCCCTTTATCCGGCAGCGCCACTACGGCGACAAGGACGTTTCGGTGACCGAGTACACCATGAGCGAGATCATCGCCAGCATCTACGCCAAAATGGAGGCCACCGGCCTTTCGGAGGGCATCCTGTTCATCGACGAGATCAACTGTGTGTCCGAGACGCTGGCGCCCACCATGCTGCAGTTTTTGCAGTGCAAGACCTTCGGCAACCAGGCGGTGCCGGCGGGCTGGGTCATCGTGGCAGCAGGCAACCCGCCGGAGTACAACAAATCCGTCCGGGATTTTGACATCGTCACCCTCGACCGTGTGCGCCGCATGGACATTGAGCCCGACCTGCCGGTGTGGAAGGACTACGCCCGGGCGGCCCACATCCACAGCGCCATCCTGAGCTATCTGGAATTGCACCCTCAGAACTTCTACCAGATCAACGCCGACGTGGACGGCACCCAGTTCGTCACCGCCCGCGGCTGGGAGGACCTGTCGAATCTACTGGACGCCTACGAGCAGTTGGGCCTGCAGGCCGATGAGGACCTCATTAAGGAATACATCCAGCACCCGAAGATCGCTGAGGACTTCTCGGCCTATCTGGACCTTTACTATAAGTACCGCGATGACTACGGCGTGGAGGAGATCCTGGCCGGGCAGGCAAAGCCCGCCGTGTTCGCCCGGCTGCTGCAGGCCCCGTTTGACGAGCGACTGTCGCTGGTCAGCCTGCTTCTGGCGGGCCTGAACACCCGGTTTGCTGCGTCCCGGCAGGCAGATGCGGTGGCCGATGCCTGCTATGCCTTCCTGCGGGAGACGAAAAAGGCCCTTGCCACCCTGCCGGACGATCTGCCGGACGGCTCTGCAGAGCTGTTCAGCCAGCAGATCGCAGACTACGATGCCGAGACCCAGCATCAGCGGGACGCGGGCCTGCTGAGCCACGACGCCCTGACCACTCGCCTGCAGGTGCAGGCCGTGCTGCGCCGGTGGGAAGGCGAACTGCGCCGCGCCAACGCCGCCGGGACCCAGGAGGCCTTTGAGCTGCTGCGTGGGCAGTTCCAGACGCTGGCCGATGACCGCGAAAAAGCTCAGCAGACCGCCAGCGCGGCGCTGGAAGCAGCCTTTGACTTTATGGAGCAGGCCTTTGCCGAGAGCCAGGAAATGGTGGTGTTCGTCACCGAGCTCACCGTGAACCCGGTGTCCCATGCTTTCCTCACCGAGAACGGCTGCGAGCGCTATTTCCAGTACAACAAGGATCTGCTGCTGGACCACCGCAAAGCTGCCCTGCAGCAGGAGCTGGCCGCTGAGCAGCGCCGCCACGGGGGCGTGTGAGCCATGTGGGAAAATGTCCGGTTCAGCATGAACAGCACCATGCCGTTGTTTTTCGTCATGCTGCTGGGCTATGTGCTGTACCAGAAAAAATTCCTCAGCGATGCATTCGTGGCCGGGGCCAACAAGTTTGTGTTCTATGTGGCGCTGCCGGTGCAGCTGTTCCGGGACCTGGCCGCCACCGATGTGCGCGCGGCCTTTGACGGGGCCTATGTGCTGTTCTGCTTCGTGGTCACACTGGTCAGCATCCTGGGCATCTGGGCGCTGGCGAAGCTGTTTTTGCCGGACAAGCGCCTTGTGGGCGAGTTCGTGCAGGTGTGCTACCGCTCGTCGGCAGCCATTCTGGGAACAGCCTTTCTGCAGAGCATCTACGGCACGGCGGAGATGTCCAGTATGATGATCCTGGGCAGCGTGCCGCTGTACAACGTGATGGCGGTGGTCATCCTGATGCTGGAAGGCCCGGAGGCGGCCCAGGCAGGCAGCATGACAGCAAAGCTGAAAAAGAGCGTGAAAGGCATCCTGACCAATCCCACATTGCTGGGCATTGCCGCCGGGTTTGCCTGGAGCCTGCTGGGCCTGCCCATGCCCACCATGGTCGGCAAGACCCTTTCCAGCATTGCCAGCCTGACAAGCCCGCTGGCGCTGCTGGCCATCGGAGCCGGGTTCAAGGGCCGCAAGGCGCTGGGCTACCTGCGCCCCACGGTCGTGGCAACTGCCGTCAAGTTGATGGCCCTGCCGGCGCTGTTCCTGCCGGCGGCGGTGCATCTGGGCTTTACGGACGAAAAACTGGTGGCCCTGCTGGTGATGCTGGGCAGCATTGCCACGCCAAGCTGCTATGTTATGGCAAAGCAGATGGGCCACGAGGGCGTGCTTACCGGCAGTGTGTGCGTCACCACCACCCTGTTCAGCGCATTCAGCCTGACTTTCTGGCTGTTTTTGCTGCGGAGCATGGGCTGCATCGCCTGAACGAAACCTGAAAAAGCTGAACACCTGCCAGACGGCGGATGCTCAGCTTTTTGTTTTTGCGGTATTTTGAGGTCGGCTCAGTCCAGCCACAGCTTCCCTTCGCAGGCCAGCACCTGGTCCAGGATCATGCGAGATACCCGTGCTCCGTACACGATGGCGGGGTGGTCGTTGTACTCCATGATGTCGTGGAAGTCCTTGTTCATCAGCACGATGACATACTCCCCATAGGGCGTGTGCACGATGCCGCCGTCGTTGCGGCAGGCGTTCATGCTGCCGCTTTTGCTGGCCACCCAGAGCAGCTCCGGGGCCCCGGTCTCCTCGCAGTCCAGATAATACTGCGGGAAGTCCTTGGTCAGCATGGTGTTGTAGTGCTGCTGACGCAGGATGGCCAGCATCTCGACGCTGGCGGCTTTGCTCACCAGGGTGCCCCGAGCCATCTGGGCCAGCAGGGAAGCGTAGTCCCGGGGCGTGGTGGTGCCCAGCTGCCGGTACCGGTCAAAGTGCAGGGCGTTGTGCAGCACGGTGTGGGCAAAGCCCAGCTCCCGGATGCAGGCGTTGATGGTGTCCAGCCCCAGGTAGTCGATGAGCATGTTCGTGGCGATGTTGTCTGAGCAGATGATCATCATGGTGGCGGTGTCCTTCACCTTGAGGCGGGCCCCCACGCCCAGGGCACGCAGCATGCCGCTGCCGTCCACGAACTGGCTGGCCTCGTATTCGATCTCGGCGGAAAGATCCGCCTTGCCGCGCTCGGCCTGCAGGTAGAGCGCCGCCAGCAGAAAGGCCTTGATGACCGAGGCCGTCTCAAATTCCTCGTCAGCCCCGCGCTCCACGGTGTGGCCCTGCAGGTCGTCCACAAAAACGCTCATCCTGCCCTGATAGGAATACAGTTCGGCGTCGATGCGCTTTTCCAGTGTCATGTTCTTGTCCATTGCGGTACGCTCCCGTCTGTTTTACAGGTTGTGCTCAAAGAAATCCCGGGCATTGCGCCAGAAGATGCGCTCCACCTCGTCCTCGGTAAAGCCGGCCCTGCGCAGGGCGTCAGCCAGCAGCGGCATGTCCGCCGCTGTCTCCAGCTGGTGGTGGCCGTCGATGCCGTCAAAGTCGCTGCCCAGGGCCAGCACCCCGATGCCGCCCACCTGCTTGTAGTGGGCCGCGTGCTCTGCGATGCGCTCCACCGTGCTGCGGCAGGCTTCCGGGTGAGCGGGGTCGGTGTCCAGGAAAGCAGCATAGTAGTTCAGCCCCGCGATGCCGCCTTTTTCGGCCAGGGCGCGGATCATCGCGTCCGTCAGGTTGCGGGTGTGGGGGCACAGGGCGCGGCAATTGGAGTGGCTGGCCGCAAAGGGGCGGGTGCCGTGTTCCACGATGTCCCAGAAGCCCCGGTCAGAAAGATGGCTCACGTCCACGATCATGTGCAGGCGCTCCATCTCGGCCAGAAAGGCAAAGCCCGTCTCGGTCAGGCCGCGCTGGGTCTGAGCCGCCAGCGGCCTGCCGGGGTTTGCCTGCGGGGCGGCCAGCTCGTTGTCGTGGTTCCAGGTCAGGGTCATCATGCGCACGCCCAGCTCATACATCCGGCGCAGCACGCCCAGGCTGCCCTTGCAGCAGCCGCCCTCCTCCACGGTGAGCAGGCCGCTGATCTTTCCGGCTTCGGCGTTTTTGCGGATGTCGGCCGCCGTGTACACCGGGGCAATGCGGTCCGGGTATTTTGCCATGATCCGCTTGAACACGTCGATCTCTTCCAGCGCCGTCACCAGCGGGTCGGCACCGGGGGTGGGGTCGGCCAGGTTCACAAACGCGGCCAGACATTGCAGCATGTAGTCTCCGGCCTGCAATTTTTCCAGGTCGATGTGCAGATCATTGTGGGCAAAGCTGGCCGGGGTGCCATTCTTTTCGGCACGGCGCAGCTCGCTGAGGGTATCACAGTGCAGATCCCAAACCTTCATAATGCTTTCTCCTTATGCTTCTTCGCCCAGCAGCTGCAGCAGCTCCTCAGGCTTCATGGACAGGATCGCGCCGTCGGCCGAGCCGGTGACGGTGTCCGCCAGCGACTGCTTGGCCTGCTGCAGCTCCACGATCTTTTCTTCAATGGTGTCCTGTGCAATGAGCTTATACACCTGCACAGGGTTCTTCTGACCGATGCGGTAGGCGCGGTCGGTGGCCTGATTCTGGGCCGCCACGTTCCACCACGGGTCGTAGTGGATGACGATGTCGGCCGCGGTCAGGTTCAGGCCGGTGCCGCCGGCCCGCAGCGAGATCAGGAATACGCTGGCTTCCCCGGCATTGAAGCGGCGCACCAGCTCGGCACGCACCGGCTTGGGGGTGGAGCCCTGCAGGGTGAAGTGGCTCACCCCGGCCTCGTCCAGCCGCTGGGCCAGCAGGTCCAGCATGGAGGTGAACTGACTGAACAGCAGGATGCGGTGGCCGCCCTCCACGGCGGCGGTGACCAGCTCCATGCAGGCGTCCAGCTTGGCGCTGCCGCCGGACCAGTTGTCAGCCACAAGGCGGGGGTCGCAGCAGATCTGCCGCAGCCGCATGAGCACCGCGAACACCGCCATTTTGTCCTCGGGTTTGGCGGCGCGCAGCTTCTCGCGGGCGTCCACCACGGCGGCAAGGTACAGCTTGCGCTGTTCGGTGTCCAGCTCGATGCGGTGGACATTTTCGGTCTTGGGCGGCAGCTCCCGCAGCACATCCGCCTTCATGCGGCGCAGGATGAACGGCCCGGTGAGCTGATTCAGCCGCCGCACGGCGTTGGCATCTTCCTCCTGCACGATGGGCTTTTCAAACCGGGCACAGAAGTTCTTGTACGGCGGCAGATAGCCCGGCATGAGGAAGGAGAAGATGCTCCACAGCTCGCCCAGCCGGTTCTCCACCGGGGTGCCGGTCAGGGCAAAGCGTACCTGACTGCGGACCTGGCACACGGCCTTGTATTTCTGGGTGGTATGGTTCTTGATGGCCTGCGCTTCGTCCAGGATGCAGGCATAGAAGGGCTGCTCGGCGTAGCGGTCCTCATCGCGGCGCAGCAGGTCGTAGCTGGTCACCACAAGATCGGCCTCTGCCCACCGGCGGGCCAGCACAGCGCGGTGGGCGGCGTCGCCGTCCATCGCCACACAGGTGAGCTGCGGGGTGAACTTTTTGCACTCTTCCTCCCAGTTCAGCACCAGTGACGCCGGGCACACGATGAGGCTGGGCAGGGGCTGCCCGCCCTCCTTGAGGGCCAGCAGGTAGCTCAGCACCTGCAGGGTCTTGCCCAGGCCCATGTCGTCGGCCAGGATGCCGCCCATGCCGTAGCCGTCCAGCGTGCGCAGCCAGCGGTAACCGTCCCGCTGATACTTGCGCAGCACGCTGTGCAGGGACTGGGGCGGGGTATACTCGCTGTCCTTCACGGCATGGAAGCTGCGGCTGATGCGGCGGAATGCGTCGTCGCGGCTGAAGCGCAGGCCGTTCTGGCCCGAAAGTGCCCAGTCCAGCGTGGGAGCACGGTAAAGCGGCAGTTCCGCATGTCCATCTTTGAGCTTTGCGCCGGACAGCTCCAGCGTTTCGTTCAGCTCGTCCAGCCCTTCCAGATTGTCGTCCAGCCGCAGCAGGCGGCCGTCGCGCAGGCGGTGGTAGCGTTTTTTCTGGTGCAGGGACTGCAGCAGCTCCCGCAGCTCTGCGGTCGGGAACTCGCCGGTGTCTACCTCCAGGTCCAGCACACTGCCGTGCACCGACACGCCCACCGAAATTTTGGGCGGGGCGGCCTGCAGATTGCGGAAGGCGTCGCTCAGGTACACTTCACCTTCGTCCATCAGGGCGGGCACGCCCTCTTCCAGCAGGCGGTACAGCGGCTCTTCGTCCGTGACCATGTACTGTCCCGGCTCGGTGGGGTCCGGCTCCAGCCAGGTGGCCAGCAGCCGGTCGGCCCGGCGCTCGGCGCGGGTGTCCCGCAGCAGGCCCGCCGGGGCCGGGCCGGAGGGGGTGATTCGGTCCTCTCCGTACAGGAATTCGGCGTGGGCGGTCACGGTCATACCACGGTCGCGGGGCGCATCCAGATAGAACTGCACCACGGGTTCCAGCGGGATCTGGTTCAGCAGCAGGCGTTCCGGGTCCACGATGGTCAGCTTGCTGCCCAGCTCCGGCAGCACATAGCTGCAGAATTCGGTGGCGTCGGCACTGGTGAAAAACAGGCTTTTGCCGCACAGCGCCTGCAAAGCCGGAAGGATGCGGGCACTGGAAGCCCGCTGCAGCCGCCACAGGGTATCGGCACTGTAAAGATAATCGTAGTCCAGCCCATGCACGGCGTTCAGGGCCGGGAGGGTGTCGATCTGCACACCGCCCCGGCGGCGCTGCACCGTCATGGTGATGACGGGCAGGCCCTCCTGCAGGGCGTAGCCGCCCAGCGTGCCGGTGGGCGCATACAGCTGCACCAGCGCGTCAAAGATCTCACCGGTCAGCGGCAGACCGCCTGCCGGGGCATCCGACGCCGCATAGCTGTAGCTGCGCACCACGTTGGTCTCCATGCTCTGCTTGGCGTTCACCTGCCGACGCAGCAGCTGCAACAGCTGACGGCTCTCTTCGTCAAAGGCGTCCCAGCGGTGCACAAAGGTCAGAAAGCGGCCATAGCCGGCACTGCGGCCGTGCTCCACATCGTCCAGCAGGGCAGGGATGCTCTTGACCACATACTGCCGCCCCCGCTCCCGGTTGGCGATGCGCAGCCGCAGCCACGGCTGCCCGCCGGACAGCATGGTCAGCTCCGGTTCCAGCTCCACAAAGCCGGTGTCCTGAGGGGGATCTCCGGCCTCGCCCAGGTCCTGCAGGGCGCTCTGCTGGTAGGTCTCCAGCAGAGCGCGGGCCTCCTGGTCGGTGACGGGGGCGTCGCCCCGCCACTTGCGGCCGAACAGCATTTCCAGCCCGGAAGCATAGCTGTCCTTCCGGGAAGTGGCGGGGTTCAGCCCGTCGGTGCCCCGCACCACGCCCGGGATGGTTTCCGGGGCGGCCGGTGCTTTGGGGGCGGGGTGCTTGGCCGCATCCTCCAGCAGCAGCGCGCCGATGTGCTTGCAGTAGGTGCCGTCGCCGTTCTGGTTGTAGGGGCAGTCGCAGGAAGCACTGACAAAGCTGCCGTTCTCCCGCAGCCAGACCTGTGTATAAAAACAGTCGGCTCCATTGCCCTGCACCAGCGCCGAGACATGGCGTACGCCATCCTCGTTGGTGGTGCAGCTGCTCTGCAGGATGCGGCGGCGGTATTTCTGGGCACGCTCAAATACCATTTCGCCCAGCAGTGTGCGGATCTCGTCTGCGTCCATGGTCGTTTTCCCTCCCCGGTCGATTCGTAAAATGGTTCTTATCTTCTAAGGATACCGCACCCGGTGCCCGGATGCAAGAGGTCAGGAACGAAAAAAGCTCCACATCCTGCCGGTCAGGCAGTACATGGAGCTTTCGGTCCGAAGGATCGTTTCCTTTCCGGAACCATTATTTCAGGCGGGTCAATCTGTTCAGGAGCATCACCGCAAGCACAATGATGCCAATGACCAGAATGATCCCAACCATTCCAATGATCATAATCGGAAGCGTGGTCATCCACGAAGAAAGATAAATCATCACGGCACCTCCTTCAGGCCATCAGGGTCAGGATCAGTCCACCCGCGATCACGGAGGCGATCTGACCCGAAACATTGACGCTGATGGAATACATCAGCAGAAAATTCTGGTTGTCTTCTTCCAGTCCCATCTTATTGACTACTCGGCCGCTCATGGGGAATGCGGAGATCCCCGCAGCACCGATCATGGGATTCAGTTTCCTTCCCTCTGGCAGGAACAGATTGATCAGCTTTGCAAACAGCACTCCGCCGGCCGTGTCAAAAACAAAAGCCACCAGACCCAACGCAAGGATCAGCAGGGTGTCCGGCCGGACAAACTGATCTGCCGTCATCTGCCCGGCCACTGTAAGGCCCAGCACAAGAGTGATCAGATTTGCCAGCACATTCTGTGCCGTTTCGCTCAGCGTATTCAGCACACCGCACTCCCGCAGCAGGTTGCCGAACATCAGGAAACCTACCAGTGCCACACTGGCAGGTGCGACCATGCCCGCAATGACCGTGACCACGACCGGGAACAGGATCCGGGTCAGGCGGCTGACACTGCCCTTTTCATAGGGCATTCGGATACTGCGTTCCTTCCGGGTAGTCAGCAGACGGATCACGGGCGGCTGAACAATGGGGACCATCGCCATATAGCTGTAGGCAGCTACCATGATCGCGCCCAGATAGCGGGAGCCAAGCGTGTTGGCCACAAAGATGGCTGTGGGACCATCTGCTGCACCGATGACTGCAATCGAAGCAGCATCCTTCAGGTCGAAGAAGAAACCTGCCAGGAACAGCGTAAAAAAAATGCCGAACTGAGCCGCTGCTCCAAAAAGCATCAGCCACGGTTTTTCCAGCAGCGGCCCGAAGTCGATCATGGCACCAATGCCGATGAAGAGCAACAGCGGAAACAGCTCGTTGGACATTCCCGCTTCAAACAGAGCCGAGATGGGGCCTTCCGTATCGCCCTGTGTGATTGCACCGGAAAGCGGCAGGTTCACCAGCACTGCGCCAAAGCCCATGGGCAGAAGCAGGCTCGGTTCCATCTTCTTTGCGATTGCAAGGTAGATGAGCAGCGCACCGATCCCCCACATCACGACCATCTGCCAGGTCAGATTTCCAAAATTGGAAAAGAGACTGTCGAATGCATTCCAGAAATTCATGTTCGTTCATTGCCTCCTTACGATCCTGTCGCTGCGGCAAGAAAAAAAGACCCCTGCCACAGCACCATGTCTGTGACAAAAGTCTCAAGCGAACACATAGCATCGGGTATTTCTACCGTGTTGACGCTGCCATGCAGCAGCCTGCAGGGTCCCGGACCCGCCGACTGCCCTTTACTCCCTTTTATCGTAGCGAGTATAGCAGAAGTTCCCGGCCCCGTAAATCGTTTTTCCGGATTCTTTTCCGCATCTTTTCCAGTATTCTCAGGACATCCGCGCCGCATCAGAGCTTTCTGCGCAAAACAAAACCCATCGTCTTTTCCACAAAGACGATGGGAGCATTCCAGTGTTCCGTTCCGGGGTGTCGCTTACTCATCCTCCTGAGCTGCCGCATCCGTGCGCAGGGCACTTTCGCGGATCTTTTCCAGCGTCTGCTCGCTGAGGATGTGCTCTGCCTTGCAGGCATCCTCGGCGGCGGTCTTTTCGTCCACGCCCAGCTGCATGAAGAAGTGGGTGAGCAGACGATGGCGGCTGTAGATGCGTTCTGCGATCTCACGGCCCGGCTCCAACAGGGTCAGGTTGCCTTCGCCGTCCACCGCGATATAGCCGTTTTCCCGCAGCTTTTTCATGGCGATGCTCACGCTCGCCTTGGTAAAGCCCAGCTCATTGACCACGTCAATGGAGCGCACCTTGCCCATGCGCTGGGTCAGCATCAGGATCGTTTCAAGATAATCTTCTGCGGATTGGTGGATCTGCATGGTTTGTTTGCCTCCTGCCTTGCCCCGCCCCACGGCGGGAAGTTCTCTGCCGGGATGCAAAGCACCACGGTTTGTATGTTACAGAATATCACACTTTTGCCGTTGATGCAAGCAATTCGCAGGAAGTTTGTACAAACAAACCAACTTTCTTCTGCACAAAACAGCGGGTTTGCCAATTCCAGGCCGGTTTTGTTTTGTGCAAAGGGGACAAAACCCCGTTAGTTTTCGCTTTCCAGATACGCCGCCGGGCCGGACTGGTACAGGTCGCCGCCGCGGGCGTCCAGGATCACGGTCAGGGGCATATCCCGCACGGTCAGGCGGCGCACCGCCTCACAGCCCAGGTCCGGCCAGGCGATGACCTCCAGCGTCTCAACACTTTTTGCCATCAGGGCACCGGCACCGCCGAGAGCCGCCAGATACACGGCCCCGTTGCGCACCACGGCTTCCTTGACGGCGGCGTCCCGCTTGCCTTTGCCGATCATGATCTTGTTGCCTAGATCCAGCAGGCGGGGGCTCATGGCGTCCATGCGGCCGCTGGTGGTGGGCCCGGCCGAGCCGATCACCTCACCCGGACGCTCCGGGGTGGGGCCGACGTAGTAAATGGCGCTGCCGGTCAGATCAAAAGGCAGCGCTTCGCCCTTGTCCAGCGCCTCGATCATCCGCTTGTGGGCCTGATCGCGGGCAGTGTACACCACACCGGACAGCAGCACGGTGTCGCCCGCCTTCAGCGGGGCAAGGTCCTGCGCGGTGCAGGGAGTGGTCAGTCTGTATTCCATGCTTCTCCCTCCTTACAGTTCCGCGCTGGCGCGGCGGGTGACGTGGCAGGAAACGTTCACGGCCACCGGCAGGCCCGCCACATGGGTGGGCATCTGCTCAATGGCAAGGCCCAGGCAGGTGGTCCGGCCGCCAAAGCCCTGGGGCCCGATGCCCAAGCCGTTGATGGCGGTGAGCAGTTCCTGTTCCAGCTGTGCGTAGTAGGGGTCGGGGTTGGGTACATCCAGCGGGCGCAGCAGGGCCTTTTTGGCCAGATACGCCACCTTATCAAAGCTGCCGCCCACGCCGATGCCCAGCACGATGGGCGGGCAGGGGTTGGAACCGGCCAGCTTCACGGTCTCCACCACGAACTTCTTGAAGCCCTCCACGCCGTCGGCGGGTTTGAGCATCTGGATGCGGCTCATGTTCTCGCTGCCAAAGCCCTTGGGGGCCACCGTGATGCGGCAGCCCTCGCCGTCCACCAGATGCACCGTGATGGCGGCGGGGGTGTTGTCGCCGGTGTTGCCCCGGCGCAGCGGGTCGGCCACGATGCTCTTGCGCAGATAGCCGTCGGTGTAGCCCCGGCGCACGCCCTCATGAATGGCGGTTTCAAAGCTGCCGTCAATGTGCACATCGGTGCCCAGCTCCACGAACACGCAGGCCATGCCGGTATCCTGACAGATGGGCAGGTCCTTCTCTTTGGCGGCGCTCAGGTTCGACCACAGCAGGTCGAGGGTGTTCCTGGCCAGCGGCCAGGGCTCTTCCTGCCGGGCCTTGTCCAGTGCGGCCTGCACATCCTGCGGCAGGCGGGTGTTGGCCTCGATGCACAGCCGTGCAACGGTATCGGTGATCTCCTGTGCAGAAATCGTTCTCATGGGCAGTTCCTCCGGTTACAGGCGGGCCACGCCGGTGTCCCGGGCAGCCTGGGCCACAGCGTCGGCCACAGCCTGGGCCACACGGGGGTCGAAGGCACCGGGGATGATGTTCTCCTCGCTGCGGTCATCGTCGGTGATGAGGTCCGCAATGGCGTAGGCGGCAGCCAGCTTCATCTGGTCGTTGATGTCGCGGGCACGCACGCTCAGGGCACCCTTGAACAGGCCGGGGAAGCACAGCACGTTGTTGACCTGATTCGGGAAGTCGCTGCGGCCGGTGGCCATCACCCGCACGCCGCCGGCCTTGGCCTCGTCCGGCATGATCTCCGGGGTGGGGTTGGCCATGGCAAAGACGATGGCGTCCTTGTTCATGGTCCTGCACAGCTCAGTGGTCAGGATGCCGGGCTTGGAAACGCCGATGAACACATCGGCACCTTCCAGTGCCTCCTTCAGGCCGCCCTTGATCTGGCGGGGGTTGGTCACCTCACCCAGCCGGTTCTTGTGGGCCTCGGCGCTGTTGCAGCCCTTGTACAGGGTGCCGAACTGATCCACGGCGATGATGTCCTTTGCACCGGCGGTCATAAGCATCTTGATGATGGCCGTACCGGCGGCGCCGGGGCCGTTCAGCACGATGTGCACATCTTCCATCTTCTTGCCCACCACGCGCAGGGCGTTGATGAGGGCAGCGGTGACCACGATGGCGGTGCCGTGCTGGTCATCGTGGAACACAGGAATGTCCAGCTCTTTTTCCAGCGTCTGCTCGATCTCAAAGCACTCGGGGCTCTTGATATCCTCCAGATTGATGCCGCCGAAGGTAGGCGCAATGGCCTTGCAGGCTGCGATCACTTCTTCGGCACTGTGGGCGTTGATGCAGATGGGGAAGGCATCCACCCCGCCGAACTCCTTGAACAGCACAGCCTTGCCTTCCATGACCGGCAGGCCGGCCTCCGGGCCGATGTCGCCCAGGCCCAGCACGGCAGTGCCGTTGGAGACAACGGCCACCATGTTGCCTTTGAAGGTGTACTTGTACACGTCCTCCGGGTTTGCCTTGATCTTGCGGCAGGGCTCGGCCACGCCGGGGGTGTAAGCGGTGGACAGGTCATCGCGGGTGGCGACCTCCACCTTACTCACGATGCCCACCTTGCCCTTGTGGCTCTCGTGCATTTCCAGAGCGGCTTTGTTGTAATCCATGGGTTTTTCCTCCATTTTTATCAGGCTCCCCCTGAGAGGGAAACGGTTCAGGTCACATAATTTTATTGTAGCAGAACCGCCGGGGCATTTCCACCGGTTTTGCGCCTTTTGCAGGGGGCAGGCGGGCAAAAGTGCGGCGCTGCGGCGGACCGGATTTGTGGAAATTTGGCAAAAAACTTTCCTTTTGGCGTTTTATCCGATATAATAGGAAAGCACACGATCCGATCCGGCCGTGCAAACGGTCTTTTTATTTAGGAGGTCTATTCTTGAAACATTCAACCAAAACCCTGCTCTGCGTGCTGTGTGCGGCAGCAGCCGCCCTGTGCGTGATCTTTGCCATCTTCACGCTGACCAAAAAGCAGAGTGCTTCGTCCGCATCTTCTGCGGCCGCTTCTTCCAGTGCGGCTTCTTCCGCTCCTGCCGTCTCGGAGTACGGCACGGTGGACAGCTTTGACTACCAGAATTTCACCTACAGCGACGGTCTGGATGCAAACGGTTACCGCACCGGCATCACTGCACAGGACTATGTCACCCTGCCGGACAATGTGGCCGCTCTGCCCATCAAGAAGGCAGACGTCACCCCCAGCGACTCGGACGTCCAGGCCCGCATCGACAGCCTGCTGAGCCAGTACAGCACTACCCAGGCCGTGACCGACCGCGCCGCGCAGAACGGCGACGTCGTGAACATTGATTATTCCGGCACCGTGGACGGTGTGGTGTTCAACGGCGGCACCTACCAGGGCTACGACCTCACGCTGGGCAGCGGCAGCTTCATCACCGGCTTTGAGGACCAGATCGTCGGCCACAACACCGGCGACACCTTTGATGTGACCGTCACCTTCCCTGACGGCTACGACGCCTCCACCGACTCCGACGGCAACACCGTTGAGCTCAGCGGCAAGGAGGCCGTGTTCCGCGTGACCGTGAACTCCATCTCCGAGCCGGTGACGCCGGAGCTGACCGACGAGTGGGTAGACAGCACCTTCGGCACCGGCGACGACGTGCACACCGTGGAGGCCCTGCGCACCTACTTCTCCGATGCGCTGTATGACCAGAATCTGGAGGATGCCATCATGGACAGCCTGCTGGACAACGCCGCCTTTCAGGATCTGCCCAGCGAGGTGCCCGGCTACTACGCCTGCATGTTCCTGAATTACTACTACCAGCTGGCCAGCTACTACAGCAGCGATCTGGACACCATCGCCCAGGCACAGGGCTACACCGACGCCAACGCCATGCTGGGCGCTTCGGACACCGTGATCACTCACCTGGCCAAACAGGACCTGCTGTATCAGGCCATTGCCGAGAGCCAGGGCATCGAGCCCACCCAGGAGCAGCTGGATGCCGCTGCCGCTTCCTACTCCGGCAGCTCCTACGGCGACAACTTCGTCCATCAGACCGCCCTGCAGACGGCTGTGATGGAGTGGCTGAAAACCAACGCCGTGGTCTCCTGATCCCGTTTCCCAATACGCAGCAAGGCCCCGCTCTGTGCGACACAGAGCGGGGCTTTTTGGATGGAGTGGAGCAATCACTGCACGCTGGTCAGCTCAGCCAGCTTGTGGAAGATCTCGGTGTTGTCGTACACGCCGCCGAACTTCTCGGCACCGACGCCCATGGCGTACAGGTTGACCATGGCACCGGTGTGGGCATAGGTGGTGTGGTCCATGCCGGACTTGTGGTTGATGGTGTGGCAGATGGCCATGCTGAAGGGAATGTAGGTGCCGTACAGCTCATAATCCTGCTGGGTCATGTCCTTCTGGCTGGCAGAGCCCACTTCCAGGGTGCGGTCATAGGCGGTGCGCAGGTTCTGCACCTCATAGTCGGTCAGCAGCAGCTTGCCGGCGTTGGCGGCATCCGGGTCGGTGGGCAGGGTCAGGCCGAAGGCTGCCTTCACATCCTGCATGGCCGTCTCAAAAGGGGTCTTGTTGGCGATGTAGTTCTGCACATAGTCGGTGTCGAATTTGGCGTAGGACATTTTCTGGTGGGTCAGGTTGGTGAGGAAGGTGTCGTAGTTGGTGGTCTTGTAGCCGATGGCCAGGCCGCCGGTCTCGTGGTCGGCGGTGACCAGGATCAGGGTCTCGTTGGGGTGGGCGTTGTAGAAGTCCACAGCAGCCTGCACGGCGTTGCTCATCTCCAGCACATCGTGGATGGAAGCGGCGGCATCGTTGGCGTGGCAGGCCCAGTCGATCTTGCCGGACTCGGTCATCAGGAAGAAGCCCTTGCGGTTGTCCAGCAGCTCGATGCCCTTCTTCACATAGTCGGTCAGCTGCCACTCGCCGCCAGCGGCGTCCAGTGCGTAGTTCATGGCCTTGCCGTCGGCCAGATCCTCGGCAATGATCAGGGTCTTGTCGGCACCGGCGGTCAGGGCAGCGGCAGCAGCCTGGGTGGTGACCACGTTATAACCGGCCTGAGCAGCCACTTCGTGGTTGTTGGGAACATTGCCGCTGCCGTTCACCTTCTGGAACTCGCCGCCGGCAAAGTACTCAAAGCCGGAGTTGGCCAGTTCCACGCCGATCTCGTAGTAGTTGCGGCGGCTGTTCTGGTGTGCATAGAAGGCAGCAGGGGTGGCGTGGTCGATGTTCACGGTGGACACCACGCCCACCTTGTAGCCCTTCTGGGCGTGCAGCTTCTCGGCAATGGTCTCATAGGGTACATCGCGGGTCCAGGGGCACATGTTGATGACACCGCTCTCGGTCTTGTGGCCGGTGGCGATGGAAGTGGCCGTGGAAGCGGAGTCCGGGCAGAAGGAGGTGCTGTCGTAGGTGGTCACGCTGCCCACATGGGGGAAGCTGGTGAAGCTCAGGTCGGCCTCGGTCACAGCGCCGTTGTTGTCCACGATGCCCTTGTAGAAGCGGGCGGACTGGATCTGGGCGGTGCCCATGCCGTCGCCGATGAACAGGAAGATGTATTTGGGCTTCTTCAGCAGGCAGTTCTCTTCCTCGATCTGAGCGGCAGCCTCGTCGGCACCGGCAGCGTGGGCGGCGGGAGCGGCGGCCATGACACCCAAGGCAGAAGCCACAGCGCTGGCCTTCAGAAAGCTGCGGCGGGAGATCTTTTCGTTCTTCATTGCAATATCCTCTCTCTTGATCCGGCCTGACCTCAGGCCTTTGTTTTTTATCATCCGGGAACGGCTTTATTGTAGCGCGTTTCTGCCCCGGGCCGAAACCAGCCCCGTGCAAAGCTTTGGTAAAACCTGTGGGGCGGGGTCGCCCGGACGGTAAAAAAGCCGCAAAATCCGGTAAAATCCGCGCGTTCCGGCCACGGAGGACCGTTTTTTCCACAAACATTTGCGCAAGGGTTGAAAGAAGAGGGCGTTTCATTGTACAATAAGGGGGTGAAATGCGATCACCTTTGAACAGAAAGAGGATAACAATATGGCTGAGATCAAAGTGCTGGCCCTGGATCTGGACGGGACCCTGACCAACGACCAGAAGGAAGTGACACCCCGCACCCGCGCCGCGCTGGATGCGGCCATTGAACGCGGCGTGACCGTGGTGCTGGCCTCCGGCCGGCCCACTGCCGGCATCACCCCGCTGGCCAAAGACCTGGGGCTGGACAAAAAGGGCGGCTGCATCCTGTCCTACAACGGCGGCAAGATCGTGGACTGCCGCACCGGCGAAACGCTGGTGGAAAAAACGCTGGACCCCGCGCTGGTCCCGGAGCTGTGCGCCTTTGCCGCCGCGCAGGATGTGGCCATCCTGACCTACAGCAGTGAGGGCATCGTCTGCGAGCGGGAGACGGACCCCTGGGCCGCCAAGGAGACCTTTACCACCAAGCTGCCCATGATCCATGTGGATGACCTGGCTTCTTATGTGGACTACCCCGTCTGCAAGCTGCTCATCCCGCTGGACCCCGCCCGCCGCGACGCCGTGTGTGCCGCAGGCCGGGAGCAGTTTGCGGGCCGGGCCGACCTGTACCCCTCCAGCCCGTTCTTCATCGAGGCCGTGCCCCTGGGCGTGGCCAAGGACAGCAGCCTGGCCGCCCTGCTGGAGCGCATGGGCCTGACCCGCGATAACCTGATGGCCTGCGGCGACGGCCTGAACGACTGCTCCATGATCGCCTATGCGGGCGTGGGCGTGGCCATGCAGAACGCCGAGCAGCCGGTCAAGGACGCCGCCGTCTATGTGACCGCCGCCGACAACAACCACGACGGCGTGGCCGAGGCTGTGGAGAAGTTTATTTTACGAGAGGAATAAAAAACAATGCCGCGCAATCTGGTTTTATTTGATCTGGAATGGAACATCGGCTACCAGCCCTACACCTTTAATTATCACGGGGTGCAGCAGACCTTCCGGGGCGAGATCGTGGAGATCGGTGCCGTGAAGATCGACGAGGATGCCAACGTGCTGGACACCTTTTCCATCCATCTGCGTCCCCGCATCTTCCGCAAGCTGCAGCACCACATCGCCAAGGTCACCGGCCTGACCCAGGCCGACCTGGACAAGGGCGAACCCATCGTGCAGGGCCTGCGCCGCTTCATGCAGTGGTGCGGCCCGGATGCCGAGTTTGCCGAGTGGGGCATGGATGACGTGCCGGTGCTCAAGCAGAACCTGTTTCTGTGCAACATCGACGAGAGCCGCCCCACCGTGTGGTACGACCTGCAGCAGGTGTTCCTGCGGGAGCACCCCCGCAAGGAGGGCGAGGGCATGACGCTGGAAAGCGTCGTGACCCGGATGGGCATCCCCATGGAACGGCAGTTCCACGATGCACTGTCCGACACGCTGTACACCGCCGATGTCTGCCGTCTGCTGGACCTGCGGGCTGGTCTTGCCGCTTACCCCACCGAGGACGAGAGCCTGCAGGCCAGCCTGTGCCCAGCCCCCGGCGAATACTGTGATTTTGAGGTGTTCCACGGCTATGTGGAGCAGTACGCCTGGCGCACCGACCCCAAGATCTACACGATGAACTGCCCGGAGTGCGGCACCGCCCTGACCCCGGACGATGTCTGGCTGAAAAAGGGCAGCAACAGCTGGTACACCCTGAGCCAGTGCCCGCACTGTGCCGGTTCCGGCAATGCCGTGAGCGGCGGCGTGTTCCAGCGCTACAAGCTGGCCCGCCGCGACGGGCTGCACTGGAGCTTTGCCCGCTGCCTGCAGCTGCCGGATGAGGCCCTGCTTGCCCGCTGGAACAAGCAGCGCGCAGCCCAGCTGGAGCGGCTGAAGAACCGCGCCGAAAAGTCCGCGGAGAACTGACAAGAATACAGAATTCTTTTTCTTTTGCAGGAAGTTCCTGTTCTGTTTCGTTTTATAGGGCAGAGGGTCGTGCATACAGAACTGCTACGGTCTGTTCATGGCTCTGTCATACAAATGGGATATACTATCAGCAGGCGGCTGTGCGGCCGCCGCTTGGAACAGAAGGGACTGGGAAAACGCAAATGGAACATACGTTGCTGCAGTGGGCCCATCAGCTGGGCACGCTGGAATACTGGCAGACACTGCTGGACCGCTTTGGTGATCTGGGGCCGCTGGCCCCCATCACGCTGGCCGTGGTGGAGTCGTTCTTTCCGCCGCTGCCGCTCATTGCCATCGTGGCCCTGAACGTGGGAGCCCACGGCGGCATCCTGGGCTTTTTGTACAGCTGGATCGGGGTGGCGCTGGGCGGAACCCTCATGTTCCTGCTCTGGCGGCGCATCGTCAAGCGCTGTTTCTGGAAGATCGCCGGCCGCTGGCCCAAGCTGGAAAAAGCCCAGCAGTGGGTCAACCACTTCGACACGTCGTCGCTGTTCATGCTCATGCTGCTGCCCTTTGCGCCCAGCTCCTTCATGCATCTGGCCTTCGGCATCTCGGACTTTGACGAGAAGCGTTATCTCATCACGATGCTGCTGGGCAAGGGCGTGATGGTGGCCATGATGGCGGTGTTCGGTCAGTCGCTGGTGAGCTCCATGAAGAATCCGCTCTATCTTGTGCTGGCCGTGGGCCTGTGGGTGGCCATGTACGCCGTGAGCAAGCGCTTCTGCAAGCGGCACCATCTGGATTGACTGCTGATTGGAATAAAAAAGAGACAGGCTTCCTTTCGAGGAAGCCTGTCTCGCGTTTCAGGATGCTTACAGTTCCAGTCCCTGATCAAAGAAGGCCAGACCAAAGGCACCGGGACCGGCGTGGGTGCCGATGACGCAGCCGATCTGCCGCACCAGCGGCTCGGCACACTGCAGGTTGTCCTGCAGGTAGGTCTGGATGGGCTGCACCTCGCGGGCAGACAGCGTATAACCGGCCAGCGCAGGCACGGCGGCGCTGATGCCGCCCAGCTCTTCTACCTTTTTGAACAGCGCAACGTAGGCACCGGGCAGGCCGCGTGCCTTGCCGGCCATGGCTACCTTGCCTTCCTTGATGGTGATGAGCAGCTTGATGCCCAGCATGCCGCCGGCCACGGCCACAGCGGCGGGCAGGCGGCCGCCCTTGCGCAGGTACTTCAGGTCGTCGATGGCGGCAACCAGATGCAGGTGCTCCTTGGCGTGCTCCA
>ERZ838118.2045-NODE-2045-length-22497-cov-3.372961_pt1 | contig 22497 bp, 19 predicted proteins | sample MGYA00519863_ERZ838118 | MGnify/ENA primary metagenome ERZ838118 (study PRJEB31850, sample SAMEA3708827) | human gut metagenome | biome: human gut; feature: human-associated habitat; material: faeces | place: China | collected 2014 ...
GGAGCTGAAGAACATTCTGCCGCCTACGGATATCCAGAACTCCATGGAGAAGCAGATGAAGGCAGAGCGTGAGCGCCGTCAGAACATCCTACAGGCAGAAGGCACCAAACAATCCGCCATTCTGGTGGCCGAAGGCGAAAAGGAGGCAGCTGTACTCCGGGCCGATGCAGAGAAGCAGGCGGCCATTCTGAAGGCAGAGGGCGAGGCACAGGCAATCCTGTCTGTCCAGAAGGCGCTGGCTGAGTCTCTGAAGCTTTTGAACGATGCCTGCCCCAACGATCAGGTCATCAAGCTCAAGGCGCTGGAGGCCATGGAAAAGGTGGCAGACGGCAAGGCAACCAAGATCATTATCCCTTCGGAGATTCAGGGACTTGCAGGACTGGCCGAGGGTGTTGTGGAAACGGTAAAGAAGGTTTAAGATGGCAGAAAAAAGGTTTGAGAAAGTCTATTCACAGGGCACCCTGACAACGGCTGAGGTGTATGTGGATAAGGAGACCGGTGTGAATTATCTGTTTATGACCAGCGGCTATGCCGGCGGCTTGACGCCGCTGCTGGGACGGGACGGAAAGCCTGTCATTTCACCTGTGGAACGTGAATACAAATAACAATTCAGGGCCGGGAATCGTCTCTTCGATTCCCGGCCCTGTCTCAGGTAAAATAGAATGCTTATCCAATCAGACGCTTTTTCCACCGGCCGGTGCGGAAGTAGACACCGCCGATGAGGAAGGGCATATAGCCTGCGAAGGCATTGCCCAGCCAGAAGCCCATGATACCCATGTTCATTGCAAGCCCCATGAGCATGGCCAGACCGACCCGGCAGATGACACCATCCAGAAGTCCTACAATCAAATTCAGCCGGGCGTTTCCGCTGCCGTTGATCAGGGCAAAGAATGGGGAACGGGCGGCAAAGCCCATATAGAGCAGTACAGCCACAGGAATGTAGGTCATGGCCATATCCAGTACCTCCGGGTCTGAGTTAAAGAAGCCGAAAATGGTACGGGGGAAGAATACGGTCAGGAAGCTCAGCAGCAGTGCAAAGGCCACATCGAATATGGCGGATACGCCAATGATTTTTGGCACTCGATGGTATTTCTCGGCACCGATATTCTGCCCCACCATGGAGCTGCCGGCGGTGGACAGCGCATTGGTGACCACTGCGGTAATGGAGCCCAGCTTATTGCCGATCCCAGTCACTGCGGAGGCCACAACACCATAGGCGTTGATGTAAGAATTTACGAACAGCATGGAGAAGTTGATGGCTGCGGATTGCAGGATCATGGGAAGCCCCAGCTTGACGAGCTTGGGGAGCACCACGGGGTCTGGACGAAAGCTTTGCAGTTTGAAATCAAAGCCAAAGGCTTCCTTGTGCCGGTACAGATAAAAAATCGCCCAAAGAAAGCTGACTGCCTGTCCAATGACAGTGGCAAGGGCAGCGCCTGCGGGGCCCATTCCAAAGCCCGCCACAAAAACGAGATCAAGAATTAGATTTACAACGGTGGCTACGGCGATAAAAATAAATGGGTGCTTGGAGTCACCCATGCCGCGAAGAATGGCAGAGACCAGATTATAGCCATAGATAAAAATCAAACCCAGCACACAGATAAAGCTGTAGTCTCTGGTATATTGGAGACATTCCGCAGGGGTGTTCATCAGCTGTAAAAAATTATCCAGAAAGATGCTGCAAAAGATGCTCAATACCACGGCCATGCCGAAAGTCACGGTAAACATGGTGCCGATGGTGCCCTTTACCCGGTCATGCTGCCCGGCGCCGATGTACTGAGAGAGGATGACCTGTCCCGCATTGGAAAAGCCCATGACCAGAAATGTGAGAAAGTGCAGAACATCGCCGCCAATGGACACCGCAGACAAGCCGGTTTTACCGACAAAACGGCCGATGACGACCATATCCACCATGTTGTAAAAGGTTTGCAGCAGATTAGAGCACAGCAGGGGGAATGCAAAGACCAAAAGCAGCTGGGTAACACTGCCATGGGTCAGATCTCGTATGATCGTGCCGGATCCATTTTTATTCATGTTCCTTCGCCTCCTAAATATCTGGATATATGGTAACACAAAATGTTATAGGGCGCAAGAAGAATGTGAAATCGCAAAGAAACGGAAAAGAGCACCGGCCCAAGGCCGATGCTCAGAAAAATCAGGTCTTTTTGATAAAGCGCTCATGGCAGCTGGGGCAGGTGATCCGAAGGGTACCTTTGCCCTTTGGAACGCGCACCTGCGTCCTGCAGGAGGGGCAGCGAAAATAGCGATACTGCTTTCTGCCCTTGATTCGGGCAAAGAACTGACAGAAACGCTGGTTTTCGGCATAGCGCTGGGATACATTTCGGGAAAAGATACGAAACACTGCCAGCAATAGCGGGATGTAGGCAAGCATACTGAAAATTGGAAGCTTTGCCAGAGTGCTTATGATACTTAGAGCCAGCCCCGCAATTAGCAGAAACAAGCCCAGTTGATCTGTGCCGTTTCGCCCGGACATAAATCGGCGCATGGATTCGCCAAAACGCTGAAACATAGAAAATTACCACCTTGTTTAATGATCAAGAGGTATTGTACCGCAAGTTGCAGCCGGAAACAATGGCGGCAGGAGAAAGTTCACTGAATGTTTACGTTTGAAATTTTTGAATTGTGACACTAAAACTGATTTTTTGTACAGGAAAGGAATGGATGCTTTGTGCAGGATTATAAATGAAACGTAAATAATATACGGAAATAGAGACAAATAATTGACTATGATGACGAAACTCATTATAATATGTCTTATCACGCCGTGGAGTCCAAACGGCAAAAATAATGCAGAAGGTGAACAAAATGAAAGATCGTGAGTTTTACGCTAAGCTGGTATTCGGTGCTCGTTGGAAAAGGTAGATAAGTTCCTGGCCTCTGGAGAGCTGGAGGAGAAGGCCACCATCATGGAGGCGTTCGGCGCTGCCGCAAAGGGCAACGATGAATGTTACAACCATCTGGTGGAGGCGGTACAGAAGGCTACGGAGCAGCCGGTGCTGCTTGCAGGCATTCAGGCGCTGGGCCACACCGGCCGGAGCGCTGCGGCTTCTCAGCTCAACTATATTATTGAGCACAACACGGATGAGACTGTGGTGGCCGCCGCTCGTGAGGCAATTCGTGCACTCCGTCAATAATTGTAGCTTTTGAGCACAAAAATGAGATTGATACGCCAATATGTTGTTTAAAATACCGAAAAAATGCAGATATTCACTTGACGAACCCGGTGGCCTGTATTAAAATGAATGCGTTGGAATGATACGATTCCAACGCATTATTTCTTGCAGCATGGCTGCAAATTTGGAAGGAATGAAGTATTATGAAAAAGATTGTTGCAATGCTGCTGGCCCTCTGCATGATGGTCACGGCATTTGCCGGCTGCGGTACCTCTTCTTCGAACGCTGAGGGATCCTCTGCTGCCAAACAGGAGAGCGCACAGGCCACAGCGGCTTCCGGGAATGCGGAAGAGAATGCCGCACCTGCCGAGACCACAGACTTCAAGTGGAACGGACAGAAGGAAGTATGGTCCATCCTGCCCACCACCGGTGCAGAAGGCCTGGTCATGATCAATGACGCCATGGGCGCAGTGATGCAGGCACAGGGCTTCAACTATGTGAAAAAGGATGCGGAAGGCAACCCGGGCAATCAGGTCCAGTTCGTAGAGCAGGCCATTGCTGCCGGCAACGTTGGCTGCCTGATGATTGCGGCCATGTCTGTTGAGATGCTCAAGGATGTTGTGCAGCAGGCAGTGGACGCTGGTATTGCTGTTGTATACCTCGGCGCACAGCCCACGGATTATACCATTGCAGGCTGCGCTTACACCGCTTATGAGATCACCGGTATGTATGCCGTACAGGCTGCCGAATACTGGGTGAAGAACTCCGGTAAGAACGTACCGAAGAATGCCGATGGCAAGTATGAGATCGCCATTGATACTTACTATGATATCGCTGACGGCGTATATCGTTCCAACGCAATGAAGGGCACCGTCGAGAAGTCCGACGATCTGACTCTGGTATCCGAGACCACCTCCTACGGCGACGGTGCACTGAACACCGCATTCAACAATGCGCAGGCTGTCCTGAACGCAAACCCCGACTGCCATCTGTTCATTGCATACGAGCCCGAAGAGGCCATGGGCATTGCCAATGCCATCAAGGACTACTGCGATCAGAACGGCGGCGACCTTGCCGATTACTGCGTGATCCCCTGCTATGCAGAGGATGATACCTTTACCGGTCTCTATGAGGGTGCAACTAAGGACGCTTCCTCTACTGCAATCAAGGGATATGTCACTTACGGCGATTCTGCCATCCCCTATGGCGATGACGCAAAGGCAGCCATCGGCACCGGCTATGACGCACTGGCTGAGTTTGCGCAGACCATTAACCCCGATGTGATCATTCCGCCTATGCGTACAGGCGCCAAGCTGGCCAAAGAGCTGCTGGGCGTGTGCGGCATTGACGGTTTCAGCTGGACCTACGGCGAGACCTACTACGATACCATTACCGCTGTGACCATCGATGGCTTCTCTGCTACATGGTCCATGGGCGATGAGAATCCTGCTGCTGAGTACAAGAAGTAAATATCCGAAGATCAGGGGGCGGCCCGGGATTGCCCGGCGCCGCCCCTCATCATAAGAAGACAGAATACCTGCCGGCCTTTGGCCGGTAAGAGGAGGCGCTACAGTTGCAAGAGAAAAAACCTGTCCTGTCTTTGAAGGATATCCGAAAGGTCTACCCCGGCGTGGTGGCTCTGGACAATGTGTCCATTGATTTTTACCCCGGCGAGGTACATGCACTGATCGGGGAAAACGGTGCAGGAAAATCAACGTTTATCAAGACCATTACCGGTGCCCATGCACCCGATGGCGGCACCATTACGGTGGACGGCGAGACCTACAGCGTCATGACGCCGGCACTGGCCAGAAAGCATGGAATTGAATGTATTTATCAGGAGTTCAACCTGATCGATGTGCTGTCCGCAGCAGAGAATATCTGTTATGGTGAAAAGCTTGGGCGATTTGTCAATCAGAAAAAGATGCGGAATATCGCCCAGAAGATCTTTGATGATTTCGGCGTGGACATTCATCCGGATACACTAGTACGGGATCTGACCCCCGGCCATATGCAGATCGTAGAGATCGCAAAGGCGGTATCCAAAGAGGTTCGTGTGCTGATTCTGGACGAGCCCACGGCACCGCTGTCTGTGGCGGAGGTTGAAATTTTGTTCCGGATCGTACGGAAGCTCCGGAATCAGGGCGTTGCAATCATCTTTATCTCCCATCGTCTGGATGAGGTGTTTGAGCTGACGGATCGTGTCTCCATCCTCCGTGACGGCGAGTATATTACAACGCTGAAAACTGCGGAGACGAACCGGGCGGAGCTGATCCGCTATATGGTTGGCCGTGAAATGACAGCAACCTTCCCGCCCAGAAATGCGAAAATCGGAGATGTGGCTCTGGAGCTGCGGAATCTTACCGGAAACGGCGTCAAGAACATCTCCTTCAAGGCACGCCGGGGCGAGATCCTTGGTATTTCGGGGCTGGTTGGCGCCGGTCGAACGGAGATCATGAAGGTGGTCTTCGGTGCAGAAAAGGCCCAGTGGGGCGAGATCTATGTCAATGGCAAGAAAGCGGATATCCGCTCTCCCAAGGACGCCATGCATAAGTACGGTATCTGCCTGATCCCGGAGGATCGGAAGCGGGAGGGCTGCTTCCTGGGCGAGACCATCTCATGGAATCTGGTCTACAATGTGGTGGAGAAAATCTCCCATGGCGGTGTTGTGGATCGCAAAAAAGAGGCGGAGATTGCCAATTACTACGGTGAGGCCATGCGCATCAAGGCCCCCAATCTGGATGCCACAAAGGTCGGGACCCTCTCCGGCGGCAACCAGCAAAAGGTCGTGGTGGGGAAGGCGCTGGCCACCCAGTCGGATATTGTTATCTTTGATGAGCCAACCCGCGGCATTGACGTGGGCGCAAAGTATGAGATCTATGAGCTGATGAATGGCCTGTGTGAAGAAGGAAAATGCGTGGTCATGGTAACATCGGACATGGAGGAACTGCTGGGAATGTCTGACCGGATCGTTGTGTTCGGTGAAAAGTGTCTGGCCGGAGAACTGACCAAGGAGGAGTTTTCTCAGGAGCGCATCCTGGATATGGCCTCCACCTCTGACAGAGAAAATGAAAATATGGGGGCTTAACTCATGAAAAAGAGCTTTTCAACTTATCTCAAAGACTACCTGATGCTGATCGTTCTGATTGTGCTGATTGCGCTGTTCAGCATCCTTGGGCCTGCGGTTGCAGGACGTTCGTTCTTTAACTTTTCCAACCTGCTGACCATGCTGAATCAGAATGCGTATCTGGTCATTCTGGGTGTTGGGATTACCTTCATCATGCTGGGCGGCGGCATGGATCTGTCCACCGGCTTCCTGATCTCCACGGTGGGCATGGCAATGGCACTGATCGAGGGCTCCTCCAATGTGGTGGTAGCTGTGATCTGCGGTATCCTGCTGGCGGTGCTGCTGTCTGCCTTCAACGGCGTAATGTATTCATGGCTGAAGGTGTTCCCCTTTATTATTACTCTGGGTACCCAGTACATCCTCAACGGTGTGACGTATCTGCTGACCGACGGTATCAGCAAGACCACCTATGTGTCTGCTGCGCTGAAGAATATCGGCGGCTTTAACATTCGCATTGGCTCCGGTGCGCTGAAGACCGGCGTCCTGGTAATGATCGCCGCAGTGCTGGTGGGCTCCTTTATCCTCAATAAGACCTATTTTGGCCGGAATGTCTATGCGTTGGGCTCTAACCCGGACGCTGTGGCGCTGTCCGGTGTGTCCGTTGCAAAGATGCGTATTCTGATCTTTGCGCTGGCTGGTGTGTTCTTTGGCATTGGACAGATTGTCAATGTTGGCACCACCGGCGGTGCGGTCAATCAGGGCCTTGGCATCGGCGCTGAGTTTACCGTTATGGCAGGCGCTATGCTGGGCGGCATTAAAATGGGAGGCGGCGGCGGTAAAATGAGCAACATGGTCATCGGCGTTCTCATTATCGGCGTGCTGGATTATGGCATGAGCTTCCTGAACATCAACCAGTATTGGAAGTATGTTGTTCTGGGTATTGCACTGCTGGCGGCTGTCACCATCGATACCCTCCAGACCCGGGCTGCTGAGAATGCGGCGAAGAGGGTCACCGGTCAGGCTCCTGCCGAGAGCCAGAGCGAGACTGCTGCAAAGTGACCGGGATCAGAGCAGAATAGATAATTTGGGAGCCGCAGGAAATCACCTGCGGCTCCTTTTCGGAAGCGGCCATGAGGAAGAAAAATGGTTGCGGCAGAAGCGCCAATGTGGTATGCTGATAAAAAGCGAGGCAGGAGGAAATATTCATGGAACTTTCGCAGCTGCGGTATTTTGCGGCAGTGGCACGGCTTGGCAACATCTCCCGGGCAGCACGGGAGCTCTATGTGACGCAGCCGAATCTCAGCAAGAGCATTGCCAGACTGGAAGAGGAGCTGGGGGTACCGCTGTTTGAACACCGGAAGGGGAAAATCGTGCTCAATGATTATGGCCGCTGCTTTCTCGCCAGCGTCAACCTGAGTCTGGGTGAGCTGGAAAATGGGGTGCGGAGCATCCAGCGGATGTATGATGCCGCGCAGAATATTCTGGCATTGGGGTGTTCCATTGATGACCTGCTGCCGGACGTACTGCGGGATTTTATGCCGGAGCACCCGGAGATCGGGATTCGTCAGTTCAGCGGGAGCCCTGCGGAGCTGGCGGAGCGCATGGGGCTCTATGAGCTGGATCTGATCATGACAGCACGGCCGGTGGGCGGCGAAGGATATGTATTTGAGACACTGGGACGCTGTGATTTTGTGATCCTGTGCGGGCAGAATCATTGGCTGGCCCAGCGTGACAGTATATCCATTCGGGAGCTGGCGGGGGAAAAGCTGATCTGCGACCGTTCCAGAATGGATGTGGAAACACTCAAAGCGCTGTGCCAGTCCTCCGGTTTTACACCGAATATTGCCTTTGAAGTGGACAACAGCGGCCTGATCTTCAGTCTGCTTTCCAACCAGCAGGGTGTGGCATTTATGCCCATGGTGCAGATGCGGAAGATCAGCCGGGAGTACCCCAACAGCGGCATCCATATGGTTCGGCTGGAGGACTCGGTGGAGCCGGCCTCACTGGGGCTGGTATATCGCCGGGATTATCAGTGGTCCCATGCAGCCAGAATTTTTGCGGAATTCCTGCGACGGTGGCTGGGCACGGAGGAGCGGGATGTAAAGAGCCTGTGCGGTATAACCAACAAGGTATAACTTTTATCTAAATTGATATTTCCGTTTTTTCATGGGAGCGGCTATAATGGAGCCAGAAGGGGAGCATCTCTTCTGGCTTTTAATATAAGGCAGTACCACATAATTGTGTCTACGGACTTTGGCGGTCCGTTTCCTCCACAAATTTGCTGGGAGAAGCCCGCAATACACAAAGTATTCCGGCGCTTTCACATCAAATCTGTGACACAAGATACCGCATCAAATCTCTAGACCGAATGATGTGTGCTGCCATAAAAAGAAAAGGAGCGTTTCTTATGCCAAAGGATATTCAGGGAAAGGTCGTTTTGATCACCGGTGCTGCCACAGGAATGGGAAAGGCAGCGGCGAAGGAATTTGGAAGTCTGGGGGCGAAGGTCGTAGTGACCACCGGACACAGCGTGGAAAAAGGCCAGGCAGTCGTTCAGGAGATCCGGGATGCAGGCGGCGAAGCCATTTTCCTGCCCTGCGACATCTCCAGCGAGGAAAGCGTGAAAAGCTGTATTGAAGAAATCGTGCGGCAGTATGGCCGCTTGGACTGCGCCTTTAACAATGCAGGGGTCGGACCGGATGGGGTACGGATCCCCTATGGGCCGCTGACCCAGTGGAGCACGGAAAATTGGGATCTGGTCGTGGATACCAATCTTCGGGGGCTGTTTTTCTGCCTGAAATATGAACTGCTCCAGATGCAGCAGCAGGGAAAGGGCGCCATTGTCAATACGGCTTCCATCGGCGGCCTGAAAATGGCACCGGGGTTTGGCGCCTACGGCCCCAGCAAGGCCGGTGTGATCGCATTGACCCGTACAGCAGCCATGGAGAATGCAAAAAACGGCATTCGTGTGAATGTAGTATGCCCGGGCCCCACCACAGGGACCCAGCTGATGGCCAACACAATGGCGACAGATCCGCATGAGGAGGAAAATCTCAAGGCCCATGTGATCCCCATGGGAAAGCTGGGAACTGCAGAGGATGTGGCCCATGCTGTGGTATGGCTGTGCTCGGACTATGCGGGGCACACCACAGGACAGGCACTGTCCGTAGACGGCGGCATGCATATGGCGTAAGGAGGATGGCGCAATGATTCCCAATACTCGATATCCCCATGTGTTTCAGCCTTTAACGATTCGGGGCGTGACCTTTAAGAACCGGCTGGAGTATGCGCCTACGGTGGTGCTTAAATGTTCTCCCGAGGGAGAGGTCACGCAGGAAATGCTGGACTACGTGGCATGGCAGGCCAAAACCGGCGTAGGATATCTGACCATTGGCAATACGCCGGTGGTGCATACGGATTCCTCTGCATGGGTCTGTGAGCTGAATGTGACGCAGGATCGGTGCATTCATGGCCTTGAGATGATGGCGCGTACGGCCAGAGAGAATGGCGCAGAAATGAGTGTGGAGCTGGCGCATGCAGGCCGGGGAAGCAATTCCACCCCCGGCAACCCGGCGCTTGCACCCTCGGATGTGCCGCTGAATGGTGGGCCCTTGGGGTACATCAAGCCTATGAACGAGGAAGATATGGCCTTTGTGCGTCAGCAGTTTGTGGACTGCGCCGTGCGCTGCCAGAAGGCCGGTCTCAAAATTATTATGATCCACTGTGCCCACAATAACCTTTTGGCACAGTTCCTGTCTCCTGCCTCTAACCACCGGACGGACGCCTACGGCGGCAGCCTTGAAAATCGGATGCGGTTCCCGCTGTCGGTGCTGAAGGCGGTGCGGGAGGCCGTGCCGAATATGGTGATCGAATGTCGGTGCTCGGCACAGGAGGATACGCCGGACGGACTCCAGCTGGGGGAATCGCTGCAATTTATGGAGCGGGCACAGGAGTATGTGGATATCATCCATATTTCTCGGGGCAACATCTTCTTCAATTATGGTTCTACTTACACCATTCCCACCTATTTTAAGGGGCGGCAGCTGAATGTTGCCTTTGCGGCAGAGGCAAAGAAACGGCTGAAGGTTCCGGTGGCGGTGGTAGGCAATATCACCTCTCTGCAGGAGGCGGAGGAGATCATCAGCGCAGGAAAGGCTGACATCGTTGTTATGGCGAAGGCATATATGGCCGATGAGAACCTGATTCATAAATCCATCCGGGGCCATGCCGAGGATGTGCGCCCCTGCACCCGCTGCGACTGGTGCGGCAATGCCAACAACTACGGTACCTCCATGCGCTGCGCCATTAATCCCATGCTGGGCAAGGACTTGGATCTGACGACACTGGTAAAGCCCGGTGAGGAAAAACATGTGATGGTGATCGGGGGTGGCCCCGGCGGCATGATGGCGGCACAGACGCTGCGGGAAATGGGTCACCGGGTCTCCCTGTATGAGAAGTCCGACCGGCTGGGTGGACTTCTGAATGACGCAACGGTGGCAAGCTTTAAGGAATACATGCGGCTGTACCTCCAATGGGATATCCGACAGACCATGGCCTGCGGTGCGGAGATCCATCTGAACACGGCGGTGACGCCGGAGCTGGTGGAGCAGGTAAATCCGGACGCTGTGATCGTGGCAACCGGCTCTTCCTATGTGCATCCGCCGATTCCGGGCATTGATCTTGAAAAAGTAAAAACCGTGTCGGATGTGGAGAACCACCGGACGCCGGTAGGCGAGCAGGTGGTGGTCTGCGGCGGCGGCATCGTGGGTCTCGAGTGTGCAGTGATGCTGGGCATGGAAGGGAAAAAGGTCACAGTCATTGACCAGATTCCGCTGGAGAAATTTGCAGACGGAATGCCGGTATTTAACCATATCGAGCTGAACCATCAGCTTGAAAAATACGGTGTGACGCTGGAAGGCGGACAGAAGATTACCTCCTTTGACGAGGGCGGTGTCAATACGGTAGATGCAAATGGCACATGTCACTGCTATCCCGGGGACACCTATGTGCTGGCGCTGGGCGTAAAGCCGGATAATAAGCTGGCACAGACGCTGCTTTCAAAGTATGCTGAGGGCGTCTATGTAGTGGGCGACTGCGTGTCCACAGGAAGGCTGCTGGCTGATGCCAATCAGGAAGCATTCCATGCGGCCATCCGGATCCGATAAGGATAGGAGGCAGAAATGAACGAGAATTTGAAGCAGCCTGCGCCCCTGATGGAGCTGAGAGGGATTACCAAACGGTTCCCCGGCGTAACGGCCCTTTCCGATGTCAGCCTGAGCATCCATACCGGTGAGGTGCTGGCACTGGTGGGCGAAAACGGTGCGGGAAAGTCCACGCTGATTAAGGTAATGACCGGCTTTCATCAGATGGACGAAGGCGAAATCTTAATTGACGGTGCCGCAACCACCTTTACCCACCCCAATCAGGCCATTGACGCAGGCATTGCCTGCATCTATCAGGAGCTTTCCATTGTGCCGGACATTGATGTGGCAAAAAACCTGTTCCTTGGAAACTGGCCGAAGAAGGGCGTATTTCTGGACAACCGGACTATGTACCGGAAGGCAAAGGAGATTTTAAGCCGGATTCATCTGGACGTGGATCCCCATGTGAAGGCATCGAGCCTGTCTATTGCCCAGCAGCAGATGCTGGAGATCGGCAGGGCGTTGACCCGAAATGCCCGGATCATCATTATGGATGAGCCGACCTCGTCCCTGACGGACCGGGAGGCGGATATTCTGCTGGAGCTGGTGATGCAGCTGAAGCGGGAGGGCGTTGCGATCATCTACATTTCTCATAAGCTGGACGAGGTAATGGAGGTCAGCGACCGGGCTACCATCCTCTGCGACGGGAAAAACGTTACCACGGTGGAAACGAAGGATGTCACCCGGGAAAAGCTCATTGAGTATATGCTGGGGCGTCCCATGGACGATATGTATGGCAAGCAGGAGGCAGAGCTGGGTGAGGTGCTGCTGAGCGTAGCGCATCTGACCCGGAAGGGCGTGTTCTCCGACGTGAGCTTTGAGGCACGCAGAGGCGAAGTGCTGGGATTCTTTGGTCTGGTGGGCGCAGGACGTTCCGAGATCATGCGGGCGATTTTTGGGGTGGATGCCTATGACAGCGGCACCATCTCCATTGAAGGAAAGCCCGTGACCATCGCCAATCCTGTTCAGGCCCGGCGGCATGGTCTGGCGCTGGTGCCGGAGGATCGGAAAAAAGAGGGACTGGCCCTGCGGCTGAGCATCCTCAACAATATGACCATGGTAAAGATTTCGGAGATCAACCATTTGGGCTTTATCGACAAGAAAACCCAGCGGAGCTTGGCGGATCAGTATGTGAAGGAAATTCGTGTAAAAACCCCCTCTGTGAATCAGCTGGCGGGCAATCTCTCCGGCGGCAACCAGCAGAAGGTGGTAATCGCCAAGTGGCTGATGGAAGATCCGGATATTCTGATTCTGGATGAGCCCACCCGCGGCATTGACGTGGGCTCCAAAGCGGAAATCTATGAGATCATTTATGAAATTGCCAAGAAGGGCGCAGCCGTGATCGTGGTGTCCTCGGAGCTGCCGGAAATTCTGGGTATCTGTGACCGGATCATCACTGTGGCAGAGGGAAAAATTACGGCGGAATTCTCCGGAAAAACCGCAACGGACAAGGAAATCCTTGCTGCGGCATTGGGAGGTGTACCGGTATGACAGCGTTAAAAACAAAATACACCACGGTAAGCCAGTGGATGCAGAAGCACCACATTCGGGGCATTTATCTGATGATCGTGCTGTATGTAATCGTGGTAGCGATGCTGAACAGTTCCTTCCTGACTGTGGGCAACTGGGTGAACCTGCTCCGTCAGGTGGCGGTATATGGCATTGTATCCTGCGGCATTACGCTGATTATGCTTACAGGGCGCACAGATCTCTCTGCCGGTATGATGCTGACGTTTCTGGCGAATATCTCCTGCTACTATGTCACTCCGGCGGTACAGAATCAGGCGCTTGCAATCGTACTGCCGCTGCTCATCGGCTTGGTAGGCGGACTGCTCAACGGGATTCTGGTGGGCGTCATTCGACTAAACTCCTTTGTTTCCACGCTGGGCATGATGAGCCTGTATACCGGTGCGGTGCTGCTGTTTACCAAGAAAAATACTTCCCTCACCGGCGATGCTTCCATGACCTTCTACAGGGCGTTGGGACAGGGCAGTGTGCTGGGGATTCCGGTGCCGGTGATCATTCTGCTGGTGGTGGCGGCGATCTGCGGGATCGTCCTGCGAAAGACGGTCTATGGCAGCCACATCTACGCCGTGGGCAGCAATATGATTAACGCCCGGTTCTCCGGCATCAATGCAACCGGCATTATCATTTCGGTTTATACCATCTCCGGACTGCTGACGGGGCTTGCATCGGTTGTGATGTGCTCTCGGATCATGTCCGCACAGCCGAAAATGGGCGCAGGCTATGAGTTTACCGCACTGACCGCAGTGGTGTTGGGCGGACTGTCCATCACCGGCGGCAAGGGCAATATCCTCGGCACCCTCATCGGGGTTTTGATCCTCGGCATCATCGATAACAGCTTTGTCATTCTGGGACTGGACACCAACCTCCAGTACATTGTCAAGGGCGCCATTCTGGTGATTGCTGTTGCCATTCAGATTCGCAGCGAAAGGAGGGCGGGACTGTGAAAAAGTGTAAAGAGCTGTTTGCGGAGTACAATATCATCCTGATCCTCGTCCTGATCCTGGGCTATGGCGTCTGGTTTGTGCCCTACTTTGCCAGCGCAAATAACGTCTATAAGCTGCTGGCGGATTTTAGTATGTACGGCATTGCGGCCATCGGCATGTCCTTCCTGCTGATTTCCGGCGAAATTGACCTGTCGCTGGGCATGTCCGTGGCGCTGTCTACCATTGTCTCCTCGCTGATCGGCTCCCGGTTCGGCGGTGTGGCAGGTCTGCTTGCGGCGGTTGTAGTATGCGGCCTTGTGGGGGCCTTCAACGGATTTCTGGTGACAAAGCTGCGGATCAGCTCGCTGATCGCATCCATTGCCACCATGACAGCCCTCAGTGGTGTGTGCTATATCCTCGGAAATGGCGCAACGGTACCCAACACCAGCCCGTTTTTGCAGGGGCTTTACGGATTTCGCCTGTTTGGACTGAAGTTCTTGCAGCTGCCGGTTCTGCTGTTTGCGCTGTGTCTCATTGGCTTTGGGCTGCTGCTCCATCGAACCCGATTTGGCAACGGCATCTATGTGGCAGGCGGCAATGCAGAGGCAGGCTATTCTGCCGGCATTGAAATTGGAGTCACGAAGACCATCTGCTTTATCATTGGCGGTGTTTGTGCCGGAATCACCGGTGTGCTGCTGTCATCCTATGTGTATGCCGGTGCGGTCAGCTATGGCGAGGGGTTGAACATCACCCTGATTTCTGCCAGCGTATTGGGCGGCGTGAAATTTACCGGCGGCAAGGGCAGCGTAATCCGCACGCTGCTGGGCATTATTGTGGTTCGCGCGATTATCAACATTGCGTCGCTTCTGTCCTTTGACGCATGGGCACAGAATATCCTTACCGGCGCACTGCTGCTGGCGGTACTGATCGTAGACCGCTGCACCAGAGAGCAGCGCTTGGAGGATGCCGTTTAATTGTCATTCACAGCGGATGCTGTTATTAAAGGAGGAACTACTGATGAAATGTAAAAAGAACCTGTTATCCATGCTGCTGGCACTGACGATGATCCTTGGAATCCTTGCAGGCTGCGGCGCAACACCCGCTTCCGGCGGCGCATCCTCTGCGGCCGCATCGGACAAAGCCCCTGCTGCATCCACGGAAGAGACCGCCAAGGATGCTCCGGCTGCCCCGGCGGATCAGCAGATCACCGTTGGCGTATCCGTTGCAACGGCCACCAACAACCCTCACATTGTCTCTCTGGTGGAAGCGCTGACGGCTGCACTGGAGGCACAGGGGTGGACTGTAGACCTTCAGGATGCGGACAATGATTCCGCCAAGCAGAGCACCCAGTTCGACACTCTGGTGACCAAGGGCGTAGATCTGATTGTCTACTGGGCAAACGATGCACAGGCAGCCGTTGCCGACTGTAAAAAGGCCGCCGATGCAGGGATCCCCGTGATTTCCTATTTCATCGACACTGCCGAGGACGCCCATCAGTTTATTGAGGCCTATGTGGGTGCAGATCAGCTGGTGATCGCCAATGCAGTGGGCGAAGAGACGAAGGCGCTGCTGGGCGATTCCGGCAAGGTATGCATCATCAACGGCAAGGAGGGAAAGACCGACTTTGTACAGCGCTCCGAGGGCTTCCGGAAGTCGCTGGAGGGCACCGGGATCGAAATCCTGGCGGAGGAATACAGCGATTCTGACCGTACACAGGCTCAGACTATTATGGAAAACTTCCTGACCACCTATCCTGACATTGATCTGGTATTTACCACCTCTGATGACTTTGGATATGGTGCGCTGAACGCCATTAAGGCCGCAGGCAAGGCGGGCGACATCAAGATCGTTTCCATTGACGGTCAGCCCGAGGTGCTTCAGGCCATTAAGGACGGCGAGTGGAGCTCTACCATCTACCAGACCCCGGCCATGATGGCCGAGAAGGTAGTGGAAGTGGCAAACCGCGTTCTCGCTGGTGAGAAGATCGAGGAGTACAACCAGAATACCGACTACTATCTGGTGACCGAGGATAACGTAGACGAGTATCTGAACCGCTGACCCTTTCTGAGGGAACCCCCATCTCATAAAAGCGCCTGACACCGGATTCCATCAGTGTCAGGCGCTGTGCGTTATTCTGTTTTGCCGTCAAACTCCACATGCCAGAACATATCGGACAATTCTTCGGGGTATTTTTCAATGATCCGACATCGGTCAGTGCTGAAATATTCTGCGGTTTTCTGCAAAAAGTCCAAGGCGGAATCGGTTAACCGGACGCCCTGCCGCCGTACAATTCCCATCTGGGAGGCAGGAAGCAGCTCGTGGAAGCGAAGATAGGCAATGGGCAGCGTTGCATCAAGATCCAGATATCGGAAGAAACAGGGAAGCGGGGTCAAGGAGATACCGCGTCCGGCTTCCAGAAGTGCCATCTCAATTTGGGAATTATCACATTCAAACATGATATTGGGCTGGAAGCCATAGGCACCGCCAACTTCGTTCAGAAAGTCACTGTCATCCCGGCTGTAGTTACAGATAAGCGGTTCCCCAACCAGATCGGAAATGGAGATGACCTTTTTTGCGGCAAGGGGATGATCGGCCCGGACGATTGCGACCCGTTCGCTGGTGAGCAGTGGAGCGTACTCCAGAATTTTTGTTTTTGGCTTTCCGTAATAAAATCCGAAATCGGCATCATCGGAGAGTACCCGGTCATAAACATCCAGATTTGCACAGTTTACCTGCCGCAGCGTCATACTGCTGTCGGTGGGGTAATAGGAACGCAGCACTTCGAATACAAAATCCATCTGACTGCCCACAACACGCAGCTGATCCCGGCTGGCACGCTGAGCGGCTTTTACGGCGTCAATTCCGGCGTTTAGCTCACTGAGCACACGCTCTGCATAGGAAAGAAACAACTGACCGTTTGGGGTCAGGGAAACCTTACCCCGGCGGCGCTCAAAGAGCTTGACACCCAAATCGTCCTCCAATCGAGACAGCGAGGTGGAGAGATTGGGCTGGCTGACAAACAGCGCCTTGGCTGCCCGTGTGATATTTTCGTACTGTGCAATGGTGCAAAAATATTGGAGCTGCAATAGGTCCATAAGAGGTCACCTGTCCACAAAATGATTTGAGAAATGTTACAAAAGTATTATATCACAATACAACAGGATGCGCAAACAGAAAGCGGAGCGCAGCGCCTTAGGCTTTTACTTTCAGTCGGGAAAAATGAATGGTGCAGGCAATACCGCAAAGTGGCTGTTATATGCTACAGGAAAATCAGCCCAGAGCACCGTGTCTGTTTTAGAAAAATTGTATTTGACAAAGCATCACCCCCTACAACCGCACGGTTGTAGGGGGCGCCGTTATTTCTGTAGTGGAGGATAGTACCAGCGGCTTGGGGCGCAGCGGGCTCGGAGAAAATCAAGGAATTCAGTGGTCAGGGTATTGCACTGCTCTGGGAGAGAGAGACATAAAAGGTGTACGGATTCATCCGGCAGCCGATAAGCACGGACTGCGGAATTGTCATGAAGACTGCTAAAACCGGTTCCGAATGCAATGGCTGTGCCCAACTCTGACATCAGGTAGGTGGAATATGGGTTTGCGGTGTTACAGACATGTGCCGGGAAGAACTGCTGCTTGGCGCAGATGCTGTAGATTCGATTAGTGCGGGTATCACAGTTGGTCAGGTAAAAGGGAAGATCCTGAAAATCACGCAGCTGGGCATTGGCAGATGCACGGGGATGATCCTTGCTGACGAAAAAGTAAAAGGGCGTTTGGCACAGGGGGATGGCCTCCAATTCCGGAAAATCCCCGCCGAAATCGTCGGTGCACAGCACAAGATCGAACTTCCCCTCGGAAATCCAATCGATCAAATCATTGAAGGTGTCCGGCTGCCCAAACCAGATCTGGGCACCGGTTTCCTTTGAAAACTCCCTGCATAACGGGTTGAGGAATGGCCCCGGACGCAGCCCGGCGGCACAGCCGATATTCAGTACCCGGCCATTGGAGCGCTCATTATTATGGATTTCTACCATGGCCAGTTCCATCCCACGCTGTATGGAATGAAACGTTTTTTGCATGACGGCGCCGGCTTCAGTCAGTTCTACACCACGGGGGACACGGGTAAACAACACGCAGTCCAGCTCCTGCTCCAGCTGGCTGATCTGCTTACTCAATGCCTGCTGGGTAATGTGCAAGGCTTTTGCAGCCGCAGAAAAGTTCAGAAGTTCGGAAAGAACCAGAAAATATTTGATCTTTATTTCATTCAGCATTCCTCATTGTCCGGGATAATCCCAGACGGGAAAATCCTTGAGCACGAAATGAACAAGTATCAGACCCTTGCAACCAATACCCTGCTGATGAGCATAGGCACCTTTGGCTCCAAGCTGCTGGTGTTCCTGATGGTGCGGTTTTATACCAGCTATCTCACGCCAGCAGAGTATGGAACCGCCGATCTCATTACCCAAACGGCAAATCTTCTGATTCCGCTGGTGTCTCTGGACATTGCGGACGCAGTATTTCGGTTTGTGGCAGACCGCCGGAGCGGAGGCACGGAGGTGTTTCGGATATGCGGCGATTCCACTGGCTGCACTAACCGCATTTTCGCGGCTGTATCTCTATGTACACTTTCCCAGTGACGTTTTGGCCGGGGCGATTTTGGGCGTGGTCATTGGCGCCATGGCATATAGCTGGGGCGGAAAGGCATTGGAGAAGCTGGAGAAGCGATAAAACGCCATCTATATTATCTGCATACCGACTGAATCCATTCAAAAACCACCGGGAAGACGGAACATCTGCTCCGAAGCTTCCCGGTGGTTTGCCTATTCTGGGGTATTCTGATGCAGCAGCTGCCAAATGAGCTGGCATAGCTTTTCCGCATCCATGGGCTTGGGCAGGTGTGCATTCATGCCTGCCTCCAGACATTTTTTCTCGCCCTCCATAAATGCGTTGGCAGTCAGGACGATAATGGGGATCTCTTTGGCATCCGGCCTTGGCAGTGCCCGGATTGCTTTGGCTGCCTCCATGCCGTTCATTACCGGCATCATCACATCCATGAGGATCACGTCAAAGCTCCCCGATGGCCGGTCCCGGAATGCGGTCAGGGCCTTTGCCCCGTCCTCTGCCCGAAATACCGTTGCGCCTCGGGATTCCAGCAGCGTAGTGGCCACCATACAGTTTAGCTCGTTGTCCTCGGCCAGTAGGATCCGGATTCCCACCAGCGTGGTTTCTCGCTCCAGCTCTGCTTTGCTGCTGCGTGCATGCTTCATGCACACGGAGCCCGGGGAGAAACGGATGATCTCCCAATCGCTGTGGGGAATTGGTGCATAGGAGAGATAGACATCCTCCGTGCCGTGCTGGGAACGAAAAGCGCCGTGGCCTTCCCCGCCGCTCAGATAATCTGCCTGTACCGTTTCCCAGTCAAAGCCGCTTACGCCGGATTCGTTCAAATCATGAATGCTTCCGAGACCATCGTTCCATGAATCGATCAGAAGATCCCCGGTGCCCCGCTCAAATACCATGAGCTGCTCCCCCTGCCGGTAGGCATTCGGGAGAAACACGCTGGCAAAGGGCTCCAGCTCATACTGGATCATCTGGGACATCTGGTCTCTGGAGTCGTCCAGAATGCTAAAGCACTGCTCTGTGGCCACCTGCTGGATCGAGAAAGAATAGTGGAGCAGAATGCCGATGATCACCAGGATCAGCAGCGCCGTCATCTCTATGTAAATGTACTTTTTGTTCCAATACTTCTCTTTCGTGGGTACCTCTTCTTATTCTATCACTTATCTTCTCTTGCGGCAGAGGGCCGCACCGGGGCACAGCGATAATATCCATATTGGTGTACCGCATTTTCCCGAAATAGAATACTATAAAAATCATTCTGCCTGCGATTAACAGGGCGTGCTGCATTTACCGGAGAAGCACGGCGGAGCGGACATCGCATGCGCAATGGCTTACATTGGGCGGAAACTGTGCATCGAGGTGCAAAATACCAGTACCCTCGCAGCCGGAACAGCGGAGGGCGGTTAAGGCGTTGGCACAAAACTTGCATATTCCAGATCAAGAGACAAGCAACAAAGGAGTGTATCATTGTGCAGGAAATGTATCCGAATTTATGCTCACCAATCACCATTGGAAACGTGACGTTTCGCAATCGGATGTTCTCCGCCCCTATGAGCGGGGCGGAGATCACGGCGGACTGCTGTATTGGCCGCAGTGCTACTGCGTTTTATGAGCTCCGGGCCAAGGGCGGTGCGGCCAATGTAACGGTGTCAGAGGTGATGGTGGATCCAAACACCGATGGCAGCCATGCTTTTCATCTGAGCACTGCTACGGTTGGCTCGATCCCCAGCTTTACGCTGACGGCAGACACCATTCGGCGGCATGGAGCGATTCCCAGTGTGGAGTTTTCCCATTCCGGGCAATATGCGGGCACCTATATGCAGGACAAAACAAAGAAATCCTCCCTGTGTCAGTGGGGCCCCAGTGTGGGTACACGCCCGGATGGCCGTCCGGTAAAGGAATTGACCAGAGAGATGATCGCAGATATTTTGAAATGCTATGGAGAAAATGCACGCCTTGCAAAGCGGTGCGGGTTTGAGATGATTATGGTTCATGCGGGCCATGGCTGGCTTATCAATCAGTTTTTCTCCCCATTCTTCAATCACCGTACCGATGAGTACGGCGGCAGCCGGGAAAATCGGGTGCGGTTTTGCATTGAGGTGCTAAAGGCCATCCGGGCGGAGGTGGGGCCGGGATTTCCCATTGAGCTGCGGGTCAGCGGCGACGAGTTTTTCCCCGGAGGTTATGATCTTGCGGAGTGCATTGAGATCTGCAAGCTGGTGGAGCCGTATATTGATCTGCTGCATGTATCCGCAGCCAGCTATCAGCAGGGCTTTGGACGCACGCATCCCAGCGCTTTCCTGCCCCACGGCTGCAACGTCTATCTGGCGGCGGAAATCAAAAAACATGTGAAGGTTCCGGTGGCAGCCATTGGCGGCCTGAACGATCCGGCACAGATGGAGGAGATCATTGCATCCGGTCAGGCGGATGTGGTCTATATGGGGCGGGCGCTGCTGGCGGATCATATGCTGCCCCGTAAGGTCATGGCGAATCACCCGGAGGAGATTGTCCGCTGCCTCCGGTGCTTTACCTGTATGGCGGAGCGGGCAGTGACGTCCACTCGCCGCTGTGCGGTCAATCCGATGATCGGCAGAGAATTGGACGGGATGGAGATCGTGCCTGCCCGACAGAAGAAAAAGGTACTGGTGGTGGGGGGCGGCCCCGGCGGACTCAAGGTAGCGGAGACAGCAGCCCTTCGGGGACACCATGTGATCCTCTGCGAAAAAGAGGCAGAGGTGGGCGGCATCCTCCGGGAAGAACAGGCGGTGCCCTTCAAGTACGAGATGTATCAGCTGGGAAAAACACTGGAGCTGCTGTGCCAAAGGGCCGGGGTGGAGCTGCGGCTGAATACCCCCGCAGACCGTGCGTACATAGAGCGGGAAGCACCGGATGCGGTGATTCTGGCCATTGGCTCCAGTCCCATTGTGCCGCCCATTCCCGGACTGGATGGGGAAAATGTCATTGTAGCCAACGACTACTACCGAAAGCAGGATCAGGTGCAGGACACTGTGGCGGTGCTGGGGGGAGGCTCGGCAGGCAGCGAGCTTGCCATTCATCTGGCCAGAGTCGGGAAAAGGGTTTCTCTGGTCGAAATGCGCCCGGAGCTGGCACCGGATGCCAACATTCGTCATCGTCCCCTGCTGCTGAAAGAACTGGAACAGCAAAATGTCCATATTTACACCTCGCACAAGGGCCTGCGGGTGACAGAGGCAGGAGTCGTGGCGGAAAATCCACAGGGCGAGGAAGTGCTCATCCCCGGGAAAACCGTGATCTGCGCACTGGGGCAGCGGGCAAATACGGCGCAGGTGAATGCTCTCCGTAGCACAGCGCCCTATGTGGCGGTGGTGGGAGACTGCGGCAGAGTTTCCAATATTACAGCAGCCATCTATCAGGGCTATCATGCGGCACTGGATATTTGATTAAAAAGGGAGGCGGAAGCGATTGTGCTTCTGCCTCCTGATCTTTATCGTTCGTCTCGGATTACGGTGCCTCGGTGCATGACCAGCGCCACATGCCGAAGGGCTTCAAAGGTCTCGTCCACTCGGCCCGGAACAGCCACCAGATTGGCAAGATAGCCGGGGATAAGTCGGCCTTCTGTGGCTCCGGTGCCCACGACTTCCGCACCGCTGCGGGTAGCAGCCCGGAGAATGGCATTCATGGGCAGTCCCGCAGCATGAAGATGCCTGAGCTCCGGCACGGGAATGACCGCATCCTTCCGGTAGTCCCGGCTGTGGATTAGATCGGTGCCCACTACGATTTTGCCGCCAGCCCGGTAGAAACGGCCCAGATTCTCCTCCATGACCTTCATCTTTTCCGCCTGCTGCCGTTTCATTTCGGCGGGGTCCATGGGCATCATTGGGCCGGGCGGAGGCCCCATCCCCTCCGGGGGCTCCATGCCCTCGGGCAGATCCATCATGGGGGGCGGCTCCATACCCTTGTCGGGATCGCCTACGGTGGTATCCATCACAATGCCCTTTTCGACCATTTCGCAGATCATATCTTCCAGCATGGGATCAGAGGGGGTATGGGCC
>ERZ838118.2046-NODE-2046-length-22461-cov-15.180041_pt1 | contig 22461 bp, 15 predicted proteins | sample MGYA00519863_ERZ838118 | MGnify/ENA primary metagenome ERZ838118 (study PRJEB31850, sample SAMEA3708827) | human gut metagenome | biome: human gut; feature: human-associated habitat; material: faeces | place: China | collected 2014 ...
ATTCCAAATCAAGGTACTTGCGTTTCTGCTCATCGTTCAGCATCCGAAAGAACTCCCGTTCGATTGCGTCACGCTTACTTGCTGCCGGTTGGTAGCGCGGTGTTTTCAGCAGTTCCTCCCATTCAGGCTGTACGGCTTTGTTAAAATAGTTCAGCATAAAGTCTTTATCCATAGGCATCCTCCTTTTGAAATGTGTTGTGGGCAAAAATAGAAGCGCAGATTCAATACTTTCTTGTTGAATCGCACTTAATTTGTGATATAATTTGTATATTACAATCGTCTTGTACGCAGAAATGTCGTAGCTAGAGTAAAAAGAGAGTTGCTATCTGAGGAGATGTGGTGCCATGAAATTTGATATGGTGACAATTAAGAATTTCCGAAATTTTGAAAACATATCGGTAGCGTTGACAAATAAAAATGTTCTTTTTGGCATGAATGATGTTGGAAAAACCAATTTCTTATATGCATTAAGATTTGTTTTTGATAAGGACATTAGGCGACAGAACTTTAATGATACAGATTATTACAAGAAACATATAGGATCTCCGATTGAAATTATTGTGACGATTGATATTAGCGATCAAGGTGATTCGGACAGTCAGAAACTCCGGGCAAAGCTAAAAGGTGCACTTCTTTCAGGGCAAAATAAAGTCTATATTAAAGTAGCAGCCTCCTACGATGAAAAAGAAATGGTTGGCGTACCTATTCTATATTGGGGTGGCGACTTGGATGAACTTGAGGAAATGAAAGTTCATGGAACTTTTTTTGAAATAGATTATGTATTCAATGTTATTTACATAGATGCATATGTGGATTTGTATGCTCTTTTCAAGAAAAATGCTAATACGCTTCTTGTAAACAATGACGAGCAAGATAGAAGTACCCTAGAAGATATTCAGCAAACTTGTGGTAGTTTAAATGCACAGATTTCCAGTTTGTCTGGCATAAAAAGTTTTGAAGAAAAAATTGATCCAGAATATAGAAAGTTTAGACATGAAGCTGTAACGGTATCTGTAAAGTCTGAAATTGCTGTAAAAGGTCTTTATTCCAATATTGTTCCCTACATCAAACAAGATGCGGATGATTCTCTATATCCCACCTCAGGTGAAGGACGCAAGAAATTATTAGTGTATTCTATTTTTGATTTGCTTTCTAAAGAGGAAGAAGATAAGAAAATCAATTTGTTTTTAATAGAAGAGCCTGAAAACCATTTGCATCGCTCTATGCAAATTGCATTATCGCATGTATTATTTTCTGAAAACAAGTATCAGTATTTATTTATAACAACACATTCACCGTATGTACTGGCAGAAATGGATCAGGTGAATCTAGTTCGCATATACAATGCTGATAAAATCGTAAGCCGCAGTGTTCTCTATGTTGTTCCCGAAGAATTCAAAGAGCAGCGCAAGATGCTAAATCGTGGATTGACAGAAGCTATTTTTGCCGATAAAGTTTTGCTCGTTGAAGGACCTTCTGAAATGGTTTTATTCGGAAAAGTTCTTTCTGAAAAGAAGCCATTTTATGAAGCTGATGGGATTTATATACTTTCGGTGGGGGGATTTGGATTCAAGCCTTACCAATCAATATTGAACGCATTGAAAATTTATAATGTTGTGAAAACTGATAACGACTTAAGAAAGCCGCGTAACAAAGAGACATATAGTGTGTTAGGGTTTATTCGGTTAAATGGTCTTATTGGTGAAACTATTCTTCCGGAAGATCCTGTAAATGAAAAGAGTGTTGCAGCAAAGCGCGAGCTATACGATAAAAATAGAGAAACATTGGATCGAATTAGAAGCAATTATTCACTCTATTTGTCGAGATGCAGTTTGGAAGAAGATTTGGATGAAGTCATTCATGATAAAATGGTTGAATACCTTCCATCAGCCGATGGAAATGTGATTGGCTATCTGCAGGAAGCAAAGAACAATCACATGGTTGAACTTGCCGAAAAACTCACCCAAAACGACTGTGAACTTATTTTTGAACACTACAATTTTGCTTGTCTAAAGAGGATTGCCGAATGATGTTATCGCCGATACAAAAAGAAATTGTTGAAACATCTGGGAACTTAATTGTTCGCGCGAGTGCTGGAACGGGAAAGACACATACCATGGTTTCCAAAATCAAGCATGACATAGAAGAAAATCATACACACAAAGTAGTAGCCGCAATTACATTTACAATTAAGGCCGCCGCCGAAATTAAAGATCGTCTAAACATTGATGTAAGCGAGCATTTCATCGGAACCAACAATAGTTTTGCCATCGAAGAAATCATCAAGCCATTTATGAAAGATGTCTATGGTAAAGACTATAAACTCGATATGAGTACAGACTACTCTGTGAAAGTGGGTACTCTTGATGAGGGAATAGAAAAAATAAGAACGGAGCAAATCTTATGCTCATATATAAACAGCAAGAAAAATTTTATATTTCAACTGGCACTTGAAATTCTGAAAAATTCAAGTGCGTGCCAGTTATATTTGAAATCCAAATATTTCAAAATTTATGTAGATGAATATCAGGACTGCGATAAAGACATGCACGCACTGTTTATGTATCTATGTGAAACTCTGAAAATAGATACTTTCGTTGTTGGCGATGAAAAGCAGTCGATTTATATGTGGAGAGGTGCATATCCTGAAGCGTTTATGAGTATTTGGACCAGAGGTGATTTCTCTAAAAAAGTTATGACGGATAATTATAGATCCTGTCAGCAGATACAAAACTATTCTAATTTGCTTTGCGATGAGACAAGACCTCTTTATAAAGAGGTCAATGATTTGTCTTCGGTAGTTATGCTATGTACTACAACTGCAAATTGGGTTTCGGCTGTAGTACCTTATTTGGACAAGAACAAAAGATGTGCTCTGTTAAGATACAGCAACGCAAATTCTGAGATTGGTGCAAAAGAACTAACAGAAAAAGGAGTAGAATTCACATATGTTCCTCAAACTCCAATCTCGGATATTACTACTGAAGCAGCATGGCTTTATAACGCTATTGCAAAGCACTTTATTCTCCCCACATATTCGGCCTACGACCTTAGAGATGAAAACCCTAATGAGGTAGTAGGAAACAAACATATTTTGCAGACCATTAAAATTTCATTGAAGCATTTGGATGAATATCTTAAGCAAGCGGATAAGGACAGCTTCGCCAAAGAAGTTGAGCAATTAGCAAATTCTTTGGGTTACTCTACGAAAGATGAGCATTGTAAAAAAGTGTATGAAACCATTTGCGATAAAAAATTTCATCCGGCATTTAATATAGATGGACTACAACGAATTGCGATTACGTTTCATTCCTCTAAAGGGTTGGAATTTGATCAGGTTGTTTTATTTGCATCGGATTATCGATTAGCAACCGAGCAAGATATTTGTAACCACTATGTTGCGACCACACGAGCGAAGTCAAAACTGATTTTAATCTATACTTCTGACGATAAAAATGCTGAGATATATGCTAAAAACATCATCAGTCTTCTTGCTAAATCACATTTGAAAATGAGAGATATTGCAACAGTCGTCAATTGTAAGAACTGTTTGAAGGTCTAAATCAAAAACGCAACATCCATTTAATCAAAATAGATGTTGCGTTTTTCGCAGAGATATTCAGATTTTCATTCAATGCACTGCTTTAGAACATCACAGAACGCCATATCATCATCTACAGCAGCGATTGCAGCGTTAATCAAAGTTTCTCGGTCAGTATTGCCCCAGTTGATGTGCAGACCATATTCTAATGCCATGCAGCGAATCAATTCACGGGTGCTGCGGCCATTTCCCTCACGGAAAGGATGGATGATGTTCAGTTCCGCCATCGTTTGCGACAGATTCTGAATCTGCTTTTCTTCATCTTGCTCGGCAAGCAGCTTCTTAGAGTGAATGTTTTTGAACACTCGCTCTAATTCTCGGTCAATCAGGTCTGGTGGGTAGAACATCGTGTCTCCCTTGCTGATTTGTTCTTTGCGGATGTGCCCAGCAAAGGGGTACACATCTTCAAAAAGGAAGCGATGAATTCGAAACAGGTGCGTCTTGGTAAAACGTCCCTTGATCGGCTCTTGCAACAGAGCCATCTGTTTTACCGCCGTAAATTCTTCTTCAGCCTGTTTAAGTTCTGTCTTGTCACGGATGTCCAGCTTGTTGATCAGAACATCCGTATCAGGATAGCAGTACATGGACTGCACTGTGGTGTAGACATCATACTTCGAGAACATAATCAGCCTTTCTTTGTGTATTTTGCGCGCAGTTCATTCACAACTTGCTGATAGCTGGCCTGACCACTGCCGATACGATCAAGGTTGCTACGTGTATCTTTGCTGATGGTCATGCCTTCGATGGCAAAGGTGCCGTACACATTGCGGAGGTTGCTTTTGTGTTGGGCAGGAGTAATGTATTTAATGCTCATAGGTAAATCCCTCGTTATTACAAATGCATAACCTTGTCGTATAATTCTTTAAGTGCCCAATCAGAAATATCAATCAATGGTTCAAACATAAATGCGTTCAAGTGAATGTTTTCTGGTGTTATTAAATTCACTTCATCTATTGTGGCCTTTTGCTCTGGGGTTAAGAATTGTGCAGCTCTTTTAGACCACACTCTTGTTTGATTACTAGTCGCATCTTGGCAATTTTGCCCATTTTCAGTTAGCACTTGCTTCAAGAATTTTTCCGCACACAAGCGGATAGCTAACGACATAACAAGCTTATTATCTAACAGAACCTCGTCATTGGTATCGTTTGCACACTGAAAGGCAATTCTACACAAGGCGATATAGTAGTTTTCATCTAGGCCATTAAATGGTGCGTTGCCAAGAAATGGATTAACCTTATTCCACAAATCAGAAATCATTAAAGATTCTGTATCCAAAGGATCAGTCTTTAAGTGGATAAAGCAAGTGAGTTCTTTATAGTCAACCTCTTTTCCGCTATACTCACAAAGGTTTCTATAAAATGGAATGCTTGCAAACAAAAACTTTTTCTTAGCATCATTGGAAATATTACCATCCTTGATGTTATCCATAATGACATTTTTGAAAAAATCGTTTTGATACTTAAATTCAGACACTGATATTGTGCCTTCTTCATCTCTCTGTGCAATGAGACAGTTATGGCGAGATATATTCAGTCTTGATTTAACTGTACGATAAAAATCAAAATTGTGTGTAAGAATCAAAAGATCTATTCCAGTTGTCTTTTTTAAATCATCGAGGTACTCGATAATAGCATATTTGTTCTTGTAATCAAAGGAATCTGCAATATCGTCTACTACAATCAAAAATTGACCGCCGCCAACACTCGCTTGTTTGCGAATACGTTCAAGGTTAAAAAGTATGTACAAAAGATAAAGGGCTCTTTTTTCTCCGGTGCTTAAAGATACCATTAAGTCATCTTTTTTAAGTGTCGCCGTTTGCGGAGTTGTGCTTCCTCTAGTATACTTGAAGGATAAGTTGGGGGCCTCATCCTTTAATAAGAAATTGGCCTTGTTTTCAATTTGAACTTTGAACGGCACACGAAAGCGTCTATTAAATTCATCAACAACTGCTTGCCATCGCTCAGACTGTGTAGCCGCCTGCTCATATAATGCTTTAATTCGAGTAGTATACTGCGAAATTCTCTCGTAACAATCAGTAAATGGTATATCCAGTTTTGAAAAGCAGTCCATACTTGAATTTTTAAGTCTGGAATATTATGTAGCACAGGTATAATCTCACGGTGAGCCACAATAATATCTCTTAATCGCGATACATCGTTATTTGCAGTTAGCATCTTTTTTAGCTTTAAAAATGCCGTGCTTAATTCAGGTGTGGCATAAAGTCTATCCAGTTGAGTTTTAACAATAGAGTTCCATTCCTCAAGAGAGTGAATCTCGGTAACTCCATCTTTTAGACGGATTGTATGTTGTGCTGCAAAAAGATTATTCTTCTCAAAATCTTTGCCTAGTGTTTCCGCATTTTTCTCGGTAAAATGAGTATTCAAAATCGGATTGTTTTCCAGCAACTGATTGAGATTGTCCACATATTCGGCTAGTGATGTATTGAACTCTCTTTTTGCATAAACTGCCATGACTTTATCATTAAACAGTTCCGAGTATTTACAATCGTTCAGAAAAGCGTACGGCTGTCGAGTTGCAATCAAATCATGAACTTTCTCTATAATATCGGTCCAATCTGTCGTTGTAGGTAGTCTTAGGTCCTCAATTAGTTTTCCCTTGATTTGATTTTTTGTCAAGCCAGTCAAGACTCTCAATTTTTCTTCGACTTGTCCAATTTCACCGCTAAAATTGGCTATTAAAGCATTATACTCGTTTCTAGTTGTTTCATCTGCAAGCAGTGTGCTGACAGTTTCCTTTGTAAATTCAAACGAATCCGAAAACGTGTTGACTACATAAATTCGATCAGTGGGATTTAGAACATTTTGAGGATTTGCAGAACTAAAAGTATACGTACTCGTATAATGTGTTACTGAGTAGCTACTCACAACCTCAGGAAAAATCCGATCAGTTGTGACCTTGCCTTTTGAAATATCGTCAAAGACTTTTGAAAGAGAGCTTTTCATCACACCGTTAGGTGCATAAATAAGTGCTCCATTACAACGGCGAAAATCAATATTGGGCAAATGAAACTGACGTAAGCCATAGCAATTTTCAAATTGTCCGCTCAGCACGATACTCCCTCCGTCCACTTCTATAAAACTTTTACTTGAGGTGTCGCTTGTTACACCCATTACTTTCATCTATATTGGGTGCAACTATACTAAGTTTATCGTGTATGTGCACTCTTGTCAATCTATAACTTGTTGTCAAATGTAAAAAGCGCAGCTTCCATTCCTTCCGAGTGAAAGCTGCGCTTTTACGGTATATCGTATTTTATTGTGAATTGGGATGCGATACATCTGAACCCCATGTGAGTTACATCTCAAGGGCCTGTAGCTCACTTGTCCGCCAACCATATTACGCCCCAAACTGCATCATCTTGAAAATCAGCGGCTTGGTGGTCGTACTTACAGTCAGGAAAGTCCATTGGGCTGGCAGGACATTTTATATAGACGAATATACGTTGATTTTTCTTTTCTCGCAGTGCATAAGGTGTGCACAAAAGCGATATTGCTGGGAGAGCGTTCGGTTCGCATCCGAGAGGTCGAGGGTTCGATCCCCTTCGAGTCCACCATAAAAAATACCGCAGGTACGTTTGTATCTGCGGTATTTTTGTTGTGCGGTACACACTTGTGGATTTAAAACGGCTTTTTTGGTGCTTTACTTTAAGAGAGAATCATTATCGTGAAAATTATTGTGAGATCATAGGACTAAATCAGAAAGGCCTTGAAAACCAAGGCATTCTGGCTTAGTTCCTTCTTTTTTTGACCGAAAACAAAAGACTTTCGCAAGAATCAAACAAGTCGGAGGATACTGCTGCACACCCCTGGCAGAAGGAGGATAGCAACTGCCATACCGCGTCCATCTTTTCTTTCAGCTCGTCAATATCGTCCGGCTCGATTTCAAATGCGGTGCACCTGCTCATCGCCATAAAAGGCTGGATGCCGCCTTCTACATCGCAGCTCGTTCCGGAAAACACATTGAGTTTGCCCCGGTTATAGTCGATATTGAGCAACTGCTCCAACGCATTACCAGACGCCTTGCATAGAATCTCCGCCTTCACTCTGGCATTCTCCGTCACGCTGGTCAGCAGCTCTGCGCTGATATTTGCCGGTTTTTTCACGGTAACTGCAAAAGACTGCCCTCCCCCTGTATTGATCAGGTGGTACGGCAGTCTTTATTTTGATTTTGTTCTCTTTCCGGTGATCTTTACTCCACCTTGCAGACTGGTTCCCGGATAACGGTCTTGCATTTTTCCGGGGCAGTGCGGCGGGGATCGCTGAGGTAAATTTCGTGGTGCAGGCGAGCGGAGGTGCAGTCAATTTTATAGTGCCGCTCCGCCGCAAACTGCTCCATTGCGTTGAGCGTTGCGGGCTCGGTATCATAGTTGCCAAGGTGCATGCACTGCACGCACAGGCCCTCATCATAAGTAAAGTACTCCACTTTGCTGAGATCCAGCTTTTTCTTGGCGGCAGCTTCGGCCACGGCCCAATCGAACTCCTGTTTGGTTACAAACTCCGGCAGGCGAATCATGGCGATCCAAGAGAATGTTTCCTTATGGGCGTAATCGACCCGGCTTTGCCCCTCCTGCCACCAAAGGCCCTCCAGCGGCGGCACCACATATTCAAAATAGCCGGGGATCTGGTGGGTACCTTTGTAGCTCATTTTGATGGTAAAGGCAACCGCATACAGCATACCAATGGCCGTCTGATATTCTCCATCCTGCGCGTTGGGGTCACCATGGCCGCGCACCGCCACATAGTTCATGGGCGGCACTTCCAGCAGCTGCGGCTTTTGGGGCGGGAGATAAAATTCCTTATACTCCTTTTTATAGTCAAACGGCATCGGTCAGGTCGCTCCCTTCTTCTTTTTGGGCTTTGGCATAGGCAGTTCGCGGCAGGTGGCCTGCACAAATGCAATCATGTGTTCCCGGTCATCCACATCCTCGTACAGAAAATAGTCTTTTGCACCATCATACGGCGGGGCTTTGGGCAGCTGCGGAGCAAGGGCTGCCCCCTCTTTGGTAATTTTGATGAACAGCTGGTCATCGCACACCAGGGCAAACATTTTGCCGTCCAGATACACGCCATAATCGCCAAACATTTTGTGGTAGGTCACCTGCCCGGCCGGGGCAAGCTGGTCCGCAATATACTGAACAAATTCGGGATTGGAGGCCATAAAAGGTTCCTCTCTTTTCATCATCATTTTACAATATTATATCATATCCCCTTACTCTTTACAACCTTTTTTCTTATATAACAACCAGTTATTGTATGTCGCCGATGCTATAGCCACATTTTTTAGCCGCATTTTTTACAACTCAGCGCTTTACAGTGGTGCTTGGTTCGGTGTATCATAAAAGAATATTAAGGCAACACCGCACAATTCCCGCCTTACGGCTTAAGCACCGCTCCGGCGGCTGCGGCACTTAGAATTATGCGGTATTGCCTTAAAAAGGAGATGAGCGCATGAAATGCCCGAATTGGGGTAAAATTTTGGCTGCGGCGGCGCTGTGTGCTGCGCTGTGTGCCTGCAGCAAGCCGCAGGATGTTCTGCCCGATCATACCGCCACACCGGAAGCATCCGCCACGGTTGCCCCAACTGCCGCCGTTGTTCAGGTCACCGCCACCCCAACAGATACCACCGTGCCCACTATTCTGCCGCAGACAGCAGATGCCGGGCGCAGTTATGTAGATGACACCCTGTTCATTGGGGATTCCAACACCGTGCGCTACACCATGTACGCCGATGACACCGGAACGGCGTTTTCCACGCTGAAAAACAACATTGGCGTGGTCAGCATGGGGGCCGGTTCCATCACCACCCTGAAATGCGAAAAGTTCAAGGGAGACAGCACCCTGTACACCATTCCGGATGCCGTTGCCAAGTTGCAGCCCAAACGCATTATCATTGGTTTCGGCTCCAACAACCTTGGCGGCAGCTCCACGGATGCCACCAAATTCATCGCGCAGTACCGGGAGGGGCTGGCCGCCATCACCAAAGCGTGGCCCTATGCGGATATTATCGTCAGCGCCATTCCCCCTCTGGACCAGCAGCGGGACAACACCAACCTGACCATGACCCAGGTAGATGCCTACAACGCCGCCCTTGTGACGATGTGCGAGGAGAACGGCTACAAATTTTTGAACACCGCCGAAGTACTGCGGGATGACGCCACCGGCTGGGCTAAAAAGGACTATACCCTTTCGGACGGGGTGCATCTTTCCAAAGAGGCTGTCACTGCCTATTTTACTTATGTGCGCACCCACGCTTATGTCACGCAGGACCGCCGCCCCGAAAGCACAGCCGCCATCCCGGAGCCGGACGGCGTACCGCTGGGGTTAATCTCCTCGGATCCGATCGCCGTGCGCGGCGCTAAAGTGCCGGTGGAATTTGTGGCCACATCCGGCGGCAGCATCAGCGGTTCCACCAGCCAGAAAGTGAAAAAGGGCGGCACCTGCTCCACCGTGAAAGCCGTACCCGATGCAGGCTGGAAGTTTGCCGGGTGGACGGCGTCGCTGGGGGCGGCCTCCAGCAGTTCTTCCCTGAGCTTTACCGTGCCCAGCAATGCGGACGCCAACGGCGTGATTGTGACAGCACACTTTGAGCCGGACGAACACGAACATGAATTTGTGGAAGTAAAGGATACCCGCATTGAGCCCACCTGTTTGGAATACGGCACCGTAAAAGTCAAGTGCACCATCTGCGGCAAGGTAAAAGAAAAAGAACTGCCCGCCCTGGGGCATGACTATGACAAGGGCGTTATCACCTTGCAGCCCCAGCCCGGTGTAGCCGGGGTGATGACCTACACCTGCCAGCGCTGTGGCTACATCAAAACAGCGCCTATCGAACCGCTGCCCACCGTAACGCCGACAGCTTCGCCCACGTCACCCCCTTCACCGACACCGGCAGTTACCCAGACGCCGGAACCTGTTGTCACACCAGAGCCGATAACTACCCCGGAGCCTACGCAAGAACCTATCATTACGCCGGAGCCCGAACCGACGGGTGCACCGGAGCCGGTAATTACCGCGGAACCGGTCCCTGACCCGGAGCCGCCGCAGGAAACCGAGCCTGCCAGTGAAGCCCCCACCGAGGTTCCTGCACAGGAACCGGAAGTTCCGCAGGAATAACCCTGAGGCAACACCGCACAATTCCCGCCTTGCGGCTTAAGCACCGCTTCGGCGACTGCGGCACGGCATCTGCGTTGCCAAAATGCTCGATAATGTCGGGTTGCGGTACCCGCATCGTGCTTCGGGGGCAAAAGCCCCTCGCACTCTGCGACCGCTGCCCCTGCTTCGGTTCGCTGTTTCCGCCACTGGCGGCGCTCACCTTTGCAGCATCCAGTATTATCTGCGCTTTTGGCTTAGCATCTGCCGCACCTCGCTCGCCGGAGCGGCACTTAGAATTATGCGGTATTGCCCTGATTTTTTGATTGCATTTATTTTTGATTTTTTGAAAAGAAGAGGAACTTAATCTTATGAATGACCCCAGCCAGCAGCACATTGGCACCCCGGCGCTGATCCGCCGGTTTGCCCCTTACCTGATGCGATACAAACGCATTTTGATTTTTGATTTGTTCTGTGCCGCACTGACCACTTTGTGTGATATCGTGCTGCCTAAAATTATGAGCTACCTAACCAACGCCGCCACCGATCCCGGCATTGTGCTGACGGTTGATGCGGTGTTAAAGCTCGCCCTGCTGTATCTCATTTTGCGGCTGATTGACGGTGCCGCACAGTATTTTATGTCCGGCACCGGCCACATCATGGGCGTTTACATCGAGACCGATATGCGGCGGGATGCCTTTGCCCACCTGCAGCGGTTGAGCCACACCTATTATTCCAATACCAAAGTTGGGCAGATCATGGGCCGCATTACCAACGACCTGTTTGATGTGACCGAATTCGCCCACCACTGCCCGGAAGAATTTTTTATTGCGGGCATCAAAATTGCGGCTTCGTTCATCATCCTGTGCGGGGCCAGCGTACCGCTGACTTTGGTGGTGTTTGCCTGCGTGCCCTTGATGGCGGTTGTATCCATCAAGTTGAACCTGAAGCTTCGCGCCGCGTTCCGCCGCCAGCGGTTCCAGATCGGCGAGTTGAACGCTTCGATTGAGGACAGCCTGCTGGGCCAGCGGGTTGTGAAGGCGTTCGCCGCGGAAGAGGAAGAGAACAAAAAGTTCGAGCAGGGCAACACCGCGTTCCAGACCATCAAGAAGAAAACCTACCATGCCATGGCCGCGTTCAACACCTCCACCCGGCTGTTTGACGGGTTGATGTATCTGGTGGTCATTGTGGCAGGCGGCCTTTCGCTGGTATATGGCACCATCAGCGCTGGCGATCTGGTTGCCTATGTGCTGTATGTTTCCACTCTGATTGCCACCATCCGCCGCATTGTGGAGTTTGCCGAGCAGTTCCAGCGCGGCGTGACCGGCATTGAGCGCTTTTTTGACATTATCGATACCCCCGTTGAGATCATTGACGCCCCCGACGCCAAACCGCTGCAGGTGGAAAAAGGCGGCATTGAGTTCCGCGATGTGAGCTTTGAATACCCGGACGATCACAACAAGGTGCTGCGTCATGTAAACCTGAACATCCGCCCCGGCGAGAATCTGGCGCTGGTTGGGCCTTCCGGCGGCGGCAAAACCACCCTGTGCAACCTGATCCCTCGCTTTTATGATGTGACCGGCGGCGAGATTTTGATTGACGGGCAGGACATCCGCCATGTTACCCTGAGCAGCCTGCGCAATGCCGTTGGCGTGGTGCAGCAGGATGTTTACCTGTTCAGCGGCACGGTGGCCGAAAACATCGCTTACGGCAAGCCGGGTGCCACGCGGGAGGAGATCATTGCCGCCGCCAGGCTGGCCGGTGCTGATGGCTTTGTGCGGGAGCTGAAAGACGGGTATGATACCTATGTAGGCGAACGCGGGGTCAAGCTTTCCGGCGGGCAGAAACAGCGCATCAGCATTGCGCGGGTATTTTTGAAGAACCCACCCATCCTGCTGCTGGACGAAGCCACAAGCGCGCTGGACAACGAGAGTGAGATTCTGGTTGGGCAAAGCCTGGATAAGCTGGCCAAGGGCCGCACCACGCTGACGATTGCCCACCGCCTGACCACCATCAAAAACGCTGACCGCATTCTGGTGCTGGGCAAATCCGGCATTGAGGAAGAGGGCCGCCACGAGGAATTGCTGGCAAAGAAAGGCATTTATTACCGCCTGTGGAACGGGCTGGTCAGCGGGCAGACGCTGTGATGGAAAAGCGGACGCTATACCGCTTTGTTCCGATATAATATATATAATGCAGAGCCACCCCGCCGTTGGGGCAGAAGTTTCCCGCGGCGGGGTGATTTTTGTGATTTTATAGGGAACGGTTTTGAGCGTTCTATTATCTGCCGCCTGTTTCCAACACATAACAAACCCAATATTTTCTGAGCGGCACACCGCGATCCGCCACCATTATTCATTATTATTTATTTTTTCCCGTCTCCTCTCCGCCCAATTTCTAATTTCACATTTCTAATTCCTCATTTCCCTCTCAGTTCCGACTTCCTCCCTCCTTAATTGCCTCACCATTCTCCCCGTATTCAGCCCGCAGGTCAGCAGGTTAGAGGCTGTCATGACCGCCAGAAAACCCGGCATACCGTATTGCGGCATCAGCCACAAAATGCCTGCAATGCGCAAAATGGAATCCAGCACCGAATAGCGGAAGGTCGCCAGCTGCTCCCCCATGCCTTTTAAGATCGCATCCACCATGCTTTCCAGGTACATAAAAGGCGCCACAAAGCCCAGTACCTGCACATAGCGGCCCGCCTGGGCATCGTGATAGAGCAAAATGGCGGCATCCTTGCCAAACAGCACCAGCGCGGCCCCCACCAACAGCGAGAACCCACCCGTCAACCCCATGGCAAGCCGCACAAGGCGGCGCAGGGCAGCGGTATCCCGGGCGGTGTGGGCACGGGTGATCTCCGGCATCAGCAGGCCGGAAAGTGCCGCCAGCACCGAGAACGGAAAAAAGATAAGCGGCAGTGCCATGCCTTTTAAGGAACCATACTGCGCCACGGCTTCGGCGCGGGTGCCAAGGTAAGCGGCAAGACAGGCGGGGATCAGCACGCTTTCCCCTGCCTGCAAAACGCTGGCCACCAACCGGCTGCCGGTCACGGGCAGCACAATTTCCCACAGCTCCCGGCTGGTATAGCCGCGGGGCGGGTCATCGGCGCATGGGCGGAAGCTCGGTTCCTGCCGGGCAAACAGCGCCATAATGCCGCAGGAGACCGCCTCACTGACAGTATTGCCGATGAGCACCGCACAGCAAGCGTAAGCCGCGCCCCAGTGGGCCAGCTTTACCAGCGCCAATGCGGCCACGGCCATCCGCACGGTCTGCTCCACCAGTTGGGCAATGATATTCGGTTCCACCCTTCGCCGCGCCAAAAAGCACCCCCGCAGCGCCCCGGCCGCCGCAATAAACGGCAGGCTGGGGGCCAGCGTATACAGCCCCAGCTCCGCGCGGGAATCATGCAGGGCAAAGCGGGCCAAAGGGTCCGCCAGCGCCAGCTGCGCCAGCATGGCGGCGGTGCCCAATACGGCCGCTGTTGCCGCAAGGCTGCGCAGCGTCGGGGCCATGCCGCGCCCACGGGTCAGACACTGCGCACCCAGCCGTGTGGACGCCACATTGATGCCCGCCGAAGCCAGTGAAACAAACACCATATAGACGGATAAGATCAGCTGGTATAGGCCCATACCCTCCGGCCCCAGGCGCGCAGCCACAAACACCCGGAACACCATGCCCAGCGCCCGCAGCGCAAAGCCCGCCACTGTCAGCAGTGCTGCATTTTTTAGATAGGTTTTCCCCCGCAGTGCCGTTTTTGCCGCCCCCTTTGCCCGTATAAAGCCAGTATATTCTGCATTGCTGCGGTTTATGGCAGGGTTCTATGAAGAAGTATCACCCATACAATTCGGACATTTTTGCTGGTTTGGCGTGCTATTCGTTTTGATAGTACTTGCATTTTGTGCTCTGACGCGGTACACTAATAAAGTGCGGCCCATGCCGCAAAACGGAGAACGGTGCCGAAACGGGGCAGTTGCAGCGCCCCGCCCGGCACAGATAAAAGGAGCTATACCCACATGAGTGAAGCATGTACCCACGATTGCAGCAACTGCCACGCTGACTGTTCCAGCCGTGCGCCGCAGCATGAACCGCCGCACGCAAAAAGCCACATCAAAAAAGTGATCGGCGTTGTTTCCGGCAAGGGCGGCGTTGGCAAAAGCATGACCAGCGCCATGATGGCTGTTTCCATGCGCCGCAAAGGCTACAAGGTCGGCGTGCTGGATGCTGACATTACCGGCCCTTCCATCCCCAAATTGTTCGGCGTTCATGGCCCGGCCATGGGCACCGAGGACGGCATCAACCCGGTGGAAAGCCACACCGGCATCAAGATCATGTCCATCAACCTGCTGCTGGAAGATGAGGAAGCCCCCGTTGTGTGGCGCGGCCCCGTGATTGCCGGTGCGGTCAAGCAGTTCTGGCAGGAAGTGATCTGGGACGACGTTGACTTTTTGTTTGTCGATATGCCTCCGGGAACCGGCGATGTGCCGCTGACCGTGTTCCAGACCCTGCCGGTAGACGGCATCATTATTGTATCCAGTCCGCAGGAGCTGGTCGGCATGATCGTTGGCAAAGCTGTGCAGATGGCCGAAATGATGAAGGTTCCCATCCTTGGCATTGTGGAGAACATGAGCTATGTTCTCTGCCCGGACTGCGGCAAGCACATCAACGTGTTTGGCGACAGCCATGTGGACGAGACCGGCAAGAAGTATAACCTTCCCGTGCTGGCCAAAATGCCGCTGAACCCCGAATTTGCCAAAGAGGCGGACGCCGGCATGATTGAAACCTTTGCCGGGGACTATCTGGACGGCGCAGCAGACGCTGTAGCCAAGCTGCTGAAGTAACTTTTTTATTTTGGAATCCGGGCCCCATGCCCCGTTTGCAGCCTGTGTGGGGCATGGCCTTGAAAAATTCATCCATACAGGAGGAAACACATTATGAAAAAGTTCCTGGAAGAGTTCAAAGCTTTTGCCCTGAAAGGCAACATGATGGACATGGCCATCGGTGTTCTCATCGGCGGCGCATTCTCCACGCTGGTCACTTCTTTGACGGACAACATCATCAACCCCATCATTGGCATTTTGTTCCAGACAGATTTCAGTGATGTTGTGCTGCACCTGCCGTTTGACATCAACCTGGGCATCGGTGCATTCATCTCTGCCGTCATTAACTTTATCATTCTGGCATTCGTTCTGTTCTGTATGCTGAAAGCCATGAACAAGCTCATGGACCTGGGCAAGCATGAAGAAGAAAAGCCCGCCGAGCCGGAAGCCCCTAAGGCCCCGACGCAGGAGGAGCTGCTGACCGAGATCCTGGCTGTTTTGAAAGAGCAGCAGGCTGCAAACGGCAAATAACACACCGTTTTGCCCGGCAGTTATTGCCGCAGCTTAATTTTATTAAGTTTAGTCCTTGCAAAGCAAAGCAAATAAGGTTTTTGCGTTAATTTCATAAAAATCTTTTGTTTGATGATTGCCATTTCCCTACTGGTGTGGTATAGTACATATACGAACAAAGACGTTCCCACAAACGGGTTAGTGTACCCGTTGGGGAACGTCTTTTTTCGTATCTATGCCAAGGTGGGAAATGTGCGTTCCCGCCCGGCCCCGCAGGAAATTACGGGAAGGAGCAAAAACGGATGGAAAACTTTACAGAGCGCAAGGCCCCCGCCGGGCTGTATGATCCGCGGTTTGAACATGATAACTGCGGCATTGGTGCAGTTGTGGATATCAAGGGCCGTAAAACCCACAAAACGATCGACGATGCTTTGCAGATCGTGGAGCACCTGGAACACCGTGCCGGTAAGGATGCCGAAGGCAAAACCGGCGATGGTGTCGGTATCCTGCTGCAGATCGGCCACAAGTTCTTCAAAAAAGCTGCCGAAGAAGCCGGCATTACGCTGGGCAACGAGCGTGACTACGGCATTGGCATGTTCTTTTTCCCACAGGAAGAGTTGAACCGCAACCAGGACAAAAAGCTGTTTGAGATCATCTGCAAAAAAGAGGGGCTCAATTTCCTTGGCTGGCGCGAAGTGCCCACCTGCCCGGAAATTTTGGGCCACAAGGCACGTTCCTGCATGCCCAGCATCTGGCAGGCATTTGTGGAACGCCCGGCCCGCGTAAAGCCCGGCATTGACTTTGACCGCAAGCTTTATGTTGCCCGCCGCGTGTTTGAACAGTCCAGCCAGGATACTTATGTGTGCAGTCTTTCCAGCCGCACCATTGTGTACAAGGGCATGTTCCTGGTTAAAGAGCTGCGCCTGTTCTATCCCGATTTGCAGAGCGAAGATTATGAATCTGCCATCGGCATGGTGCACAGCCGTTTTTCTACCAACACGGCACCCAGCTGGAACCGCGCCCACCCCAACCGCTTTATCCTGCATAACGGCGAGATCAACACCATCCGCGGCAACGTGGATACCATGCTGGCCCGCGAAGAAACCATTGGTTCCAACTACCTGAAAGAGGATATGACCAAGGTTCTGCCCATTGTGAACCAGGGTGGTTCCGACTCCGCCATGCTGGATAACACGCTGGAGTTTATGGTTATGAACGGCATGGAGCTGCCGCTGGCTGTTATGGTCACTATCCCCGAACCGTGGGAAAACAACCATAGTATGGACCCCAAAAAGCGTGCGTTCTATCAGTATTACGCCACCATGCTGGAACCGTGGGACGGCCCCGCTTCCATCCTGTTCAGTGACGGCGATGTGATGGGCGCTGTGCTGGATCGCAACGGTCTGCGCCCCAGCCGCTACTATATCACCAAAGACGGCCGCCTGATCCTTTCCAGTGAGGTCGGCGTGCTGGATATTCCCGCCGAAGAAATCGTGCGCAAGGACCGCCTGCGCCCCGGCAAAATGCTGTTGGTGGATACCGCCAGGGGTGAGCTGGTGGACGACGAAAGCCTGAAAGCCGATTACGCCAGCCGCGAGCCTTACGGCGAATGGCTGGACCGTAACCTGGTCAACCTGGCCGATTTGAAGATTCCCAACGAGCGTGTGCCCAGCCACGAGCATGACGAGCTGGTACGGCTGCAGAAAGCATTCGGCTACCAGTACGAGGATGTTTCCACCATGATCCTGCCGATGGCAAAGAACGGCGCAGAGCCTGCCGGTGCCATGGGCAGCGATACCCCGCTGGCCGTTTTGAGCCACACCCATCCCCCGCTGTTTGAGTATTTCAAGCAGATGTTTGCCCAGGTCACCAACCCGCCCATCGACGCCCTGCGCGAGAAGGTTGTGACCTCCACCACCGTATACGTTGGCGCACAGGGCAACCTATTGGAAGAGGACGCCGAGAACTGCAAGGTGCTGAAAATCACCAACCCCATTTTGACCGAAACCGACCTGATGAAGATCAAGGCCATGAAGGTTCCCGGCTTTAAGGTGGAAACCATCTCCATCTGCTACTATAAGAACACCGACCTGGAAAAGGCCATTGACCGCCTGTTCGTTGATGTGGACCGCGCCTACCGCGATGGTGCCAACATCCTGATTTTGTCTGACCGCGAAATTGATGAGTACCATGTCGCCATCCCCAGCCTTCTGGCTGTGGGCGCAGTTTCCAAGTACCTGGTTCGTACCCGCAAGCGCACCGCCATGGCCCTGATCCTGGAAAGCGGTGAGCCCCGCAAGGTTCATGATTTTGCCACCCTGCTGGGCTACGGTGCCTGCGCCATCAACCCCTATCTGGCACAGGAGACCATCGGCGAGCTGATCAATGAGGGTCTGCTGGACAAAGATTACTATGCCGCCGTGAACGACTACAATAAAGCCGTTCTGGCCGGCATCGTCAAGATTGCCTCCAAGATGGGCATTTCCACCATCCAGTCCTACCAGGGCAGCCAGATTTTTGAAGCGCTGGGTCTGAGCAACGAGGTAGTGGATAAGTACTTTACCAACACCGTCAGCCGTGTGGGCGGCATTACCATCCGCGACATCCAGAACGACTTGGAAGCCCGCCACAAGCAGGCATTCGACCCTCTGGGCCTGGATATCAGCATGGAGCTGACCAGCCTGGGTGAGCACAAGCTCCGCAGCGGCAAGCTGGCCGAAGATCATCTGTACAATCCGCTGACCATCCACCTGCTGCAGCAGGCCTGCTGGACCGGCGATTACAACAAGTTCAAGGCTTACACCGATGCCGTGAACGCCGAGAGCGGCGATGCCATGCACCTGCGCAGCCTGCTGGACTTCAATTATCCTGACGCCGGTATCCCGCTAGACGAAGTGGAAAGCGTGGATTCCATCGTACACCGCTTCAAGACCGCTGCCATGAGCTATGGCGCCCTTTCTGAGGAAGCCCACGAGTGCATGGCCGTTGCCATGAACCGCATCGGCGGCAAGAGCAACACCGGCGAAGGCGGCGAAGCCGAAGACCGTTTTGGCACCGAGCGCAACAGCGCCATCAAACAGGTAGCATCCGCCCGTTTTGGCGTGACCAGCAAGTATCTGGTTTCCGCCAGCGAGATTCAGATCAAGATGGCACAGGGCGCAAAGCCCGGCGAGGGCGGCCAGCTGCCCGGCGGCAAGGTTTACCCCTGGGTCGCCAAGACCCGCCACTCCACTACCGGCGTGGGCCTGATCTCTCCCCCGCCGCACCATGATATCTACTCCATTGAGGACCTGGCCCAGCTGATCTATGACCTGAAATGCTCCAACCGCAAGGCTGCCATCAACGTCAAGCTGGTCAGCGAAGCCGGTGTTGGCACCATTGCCGCCGGCGTTGCCAAGGCCGGCGCCGAAGTGATTTTGATTTCCGGCTTTGACGGCGGCACCGGCGCTGCACCGCGCAACTCCATCCACAATGCCGGCCTGCCGTGGGAGCTGGGCCTTGCCGAAGCACACCAGAGCCTGATCATGAACGGCCTGCGTTCCCGCGTGCGCATTGAAGCCGACAGCAAGCTGATGAGCGGCCGCGATGTCGCCATTGCCGCCATGCTGGGTGCTGAAGAGTTCGGCTTTGGCACCGGCCCGCTGGTTGCCATGGGCTGCGTGATGATGCGCGTGTGCAACCTGGATACCTGCCCCATGGGCATCTGCACCCAGAACCCCGAGCTGCGCAAGCGCTTTAAGGGCAAGCCGGAATACATCATCAACTTTATGCGTTTTATGGCCGAGGATCTGCGCGAATACATGGCCCGCCTGGGCGTGCATACCGTGGATGAACTGGTTGGCCGCACCGACCTGCTGAAAGTCAAGGATGCCCCGGCTGGTTCCCGCGCAAGCGAGATGGACCTGACTGCCCTGTTGAAAAACCCGCTGGTGGAAAACAGCAGCGTACACTTCAACGCCAAGGATGTTTACAACTTCGGCCTGGAAAAAACGCCGGATATGCGCGTGCTGATGAAGAAGTTCAAGAAGAGCTTTGACATGGCAGAGCCCAAGCCGATGACCGTTGAACTGGAAGTTGGCAACACCGACCGCGCGTTCGGCACGATTTTTGGCAGTGAGATCACCCGCAAGTTTGGCAACACCCTGCCGGAAGATACCTTCCATGTGATCTGCAACGGGTACGGCGGCCAGAGCTTTGGTGCCTTTATCCCCGCTGGCCTGACCTTGGAACTGGTTGGCGATTCCAACGACTATATGGGCAAGGGCCTTTCCGGCGGCAAGCTGATCGTTTACCCGCCCAAGGATGTCACCTATGACCGCAGCGAGAACATTGTCATTGGCAACGTTGCCCTGTACGGTGCAACCGCTGGTAAAGCGTTCATCAACGGTGTGGCTGGCGAGCGTTTCTGCGTGCGCAACTCCGGTGCTACCGCTGTTGTGGAAGGCGTTGGCGACCACGGCTGCGAATATATGACCGGCGGCACCGTGGTGGTGCTGGGCAAGACCGGCAAAAACTTTGCAGCCGGCATGAGCGGCGGCATCGCCTATGTGCTGGATGAGGACTGGGATTTCTACACCCGCGTCAATAAAGACATGGTCAGCCTGGAGCCGGTGGAACACAAGTATGATGTTTCGCTGCTGAAGGATTTGATCCGCGAGCATGTGGAAGCTACCGGCTCCCCCCGCGGCAAGGAAATCCTGGACAACTTTGGCGAGTATCTGCCCAAGTTCAAAAAGGTCCTGCCCCATGACTATGACAAGATGCTGCGCCTGATTGCCCAGATGGAAGAAAAGGGCGAGGACAGCGAGCAGGCACAGATCGAAGCGTTCTATGCAATGAAGAACGCTGCTAACAAATAAGGGAGGCGCAAACGATGGGAAAACCGACAGGATTTATGGAAATTGCCCGGCAGACCAGCACGGAGCTGCCGCCCGAAGAACGCATTCAGAACTTTAACGAATTTCACATCCCGCTGCCGCAGGATGAACAGCAGGCGCAGGGTGCCCGCTGCATGGATTGCGGCGTACCGTTCTGCCAGGCTGGCATGATGATTGGCGGCATGGCAAGCGGCTGCCCACTGAACAACCTGATCCCCGAATGGAACGACCTGGTCTACCAGGGCAAGTGGGATCTGGCTGTACATCGCCTGCGCGCCACCAACCGCTTCCCGGAGTTTACCAGCCGGGTATGCCCCGCTCTGTGCGAAGCTGCCTGCACCTGCGGCTACACCACCGGCAGCCCTGTTACCGTGAAGGAGAACGAGCACGCCATTGTAGAATATGGCTATGAATCCGGCCTGCTGACCGCCTGCCCGCCCCCGACCCGCACCGGCAAAACCGTTGCCGTGGTAGGTGCCGGCCCTGCCGGCCTTGCGGTTGCCGATTACCTGAACAAGCGCGGCCACAAAGTGACCGTGTACGAGCGTGAGGACCGCGTGGGCGGCCTGCTGATGTACGGCATCCCCAACATGAAGCTGGAAAAGCAGGTCATCGACCGCCGCGTGAACATTATGAAGGCCGAGGGCATTGACTTTGTAACCTGCGCCGATGTTGGCGGCAGCACCCCTGCCCAGGATGTGCTGGATGCACACGATGCCGTTGTGCTGGCCTGCGGTGCCAAGCAGGCGCGCGACATCAGCGCACCGGGGCGCGATGCACAGGGGATCTACTTTGCCGTGGATTACCTGACCAGCGTGACCCGCAGCCTGCTGGATTCCGGCTTTTCCGATGGCAAGGCCGTGAGTGCCAAGGACAAAAAGGTGTTGGTCATCGGCGGTGGCGATACCGGCAACGACTGTGTCGGCACCGCCATCCGCCAGGGCTGCGCAAGCGTGACCCAGCTGGAAATGATGCCCTGCCCGCCCACAGAACGCACCGCCGCCAACGCCTGGCCCGAATGGCCCAAGGTGCTGAAAACCGATTACGGCCAGCAGGAAGCCATTGCCGTGTTTGGCAGTGACCCGCGCATTTACCAGACCACGGTCAAAGAGTTCTATAAGGACGAAGCCGGTCAGGTTTGCGGTGCGCTGATTGCCAAGCTGGAAAGCAAAGTGGTGGATGAAGCCACCGGCCGCCGCGCCATGGTGCCCACCGGCGAAGAATTTGCCATCGAGTGCGACCTGGTGCTGATTGCCGCCGGTTTTACCGGCTGCCAGCCCTATGTGGCCGAAGCGTTTGGCGTTGACTTGACCAAGCGCGGCACCGTGGCCGATACTAAGTACGCCACCAACGTGCCCCATGTATTTACCTGCGGCGATATGCGCCGCGGCCAGAGCCTTGTTGTTTGGGCCCTGCGCGAAGGCCGTGATGCCGCCGCCGAGGTGGATAAGAGCCTGATGGGCTACACCAACCTGTAACAAGCCATTTTCTTAAGGCAACACCGCACAATTCCCGCCTTGCGGCTTAAGCACCGCTCCGGCAGC
>ERZ838118.2051-NODE-2051-length-22435-cov-3.645979_pt1 | contig 22435 bp, 18 predicted proteins | sample MGYA00519863_ERZ838118 | MGnify/ENA primary metagenome ERZ838118 (study PRJEB31850, sample SAMEA3708827) | human gut metagenome | biome: human gut; feature: human-associated habitat; material: faeces | place: China | collected 2014 ...
TGCTTTCCGCAGACAGTAACCGTTCATATTGTATCATATCTGTCCCCAAACTTGACCAATCACTGATGAAAATGCTCTATTTTTCACCAAAGGCAACAAAAATTCAGAAATATCTATATATCACACTCTTTTTGTCAAAGTGAGCTTAGGGTATTTCTCGTTACCATCAAAACCCCAACTTCACTTTGACAATTTGGCACTAAAACAAATCACCATCTGGGACGACCATTGCACCATTGAGTTGAAATCCGGACTTAAGATCGATATTGAAAGATAAGCATAAATAACAAAGTCTCCTCCCCACTGGAACTCAATCCGGTGATACGGAGTCTGTTCTAATTCTTGCAATTATAATACTGTATAATCTTCTATCGTACCAATCGGATGTGCCACATTTTTATCAAACAACACAATATTTCTTCCTACACTCGATACAGTACTTCCATATATGATTCCGGAGTAACCAAGCGAAATATAATACTGAGCCATTGACTGAAAAGGAGCATACATTAGAGTTTTATCATCTGTATCATTTAAAGGTTCAAATATCTGCTCTGAAAGCAACTTGGTATGTGTATAAACTCCCCATTTTGTAAAAAGCTTTTTGAACTCATCTACGTTAACGTTATATTTGGGAATATAGCCAAGAGCCATAGCAGCTTTTATTCCATTTTTTAGTTGCTTTTGACCATATTCCTCTAATTTAGAATTCAGTTCTTCGCATGAAATATCATCTGCTATTGTCAAATCCACCAGATTTAATTCTAAAGAACTGTCATTAAAAGAAAAATGACAAAATCCAAATCTATTTCCTTTTTCTGCTCTACATTCAGCCTGAGAACATTTGTGGATATCAGATTCATTTCCAAGAGCTAAATAAAGCCATTCAACTTTCGGAGGACTGAATCTATTATCTTTTTTGATGAACTCCTTTTTAGGGATAAAACGCTCATAATCTGGTTCTTCTTTTTCATCTAGGATAGTACCCCTACCAACTAACAGTCCTTCCAAGTCTTTTATTTTTATCGTTTTATGCTCAATCCCTGAATGTTGATGGAACAAATCATCATAGACCTTCAAAAAAGTACAACGTTTTGCTTTTTCAACTTCATTATAAGTAAATATACCTTTTGCTAAAGCGTCTCGAAATTCTGACCAGGTTTTTCTTATTGTCTTTTCGCTTTTCTCAATTCCACTAAAATCAAATATTTGACCCACGCTAACTACTCCTTCCATAACATCTAATCCACTGCCTACCATACAGCCAACAGTCGAGTTGTCGGATTGGACAACATCTAAATCACTCACTCAAATTGAGTTTGCACCCTAATAACATCTATCCCAGTGCCACAACCTATGACATCTAATTCACAGCCTAAACCCTATGACTATTTTTGCAGTAGATATATTTCCATAATAATAAATCGAACTTTCATGGGAAATTGCTACTCCCCGAAAAAAGCCCGGAAATACGCCACTTTTCAGTCTTTATTTATCTTTTCTTGACATCAAAACTACCGTTTCCACATGACTTGTATGCGGGAACAGGTCGAAGGCGGTGGTGGCGGTTATGGTATAGCCGTTATCGTTAAGAAAACGTGCATCTCTGGCGAGGGTGGCGGGGTTACAGGAAACGTACACTACACGTTTGGGTTGTGCTTTAATTATTGCTGTGAGTGTTGATTCATCACTGCCCTTACGCGGCGGATCAAGAATAACCACGTCCGGCCGTTCGCCTTTTTCTATCAATTTCGGAACGATGTTTTCTGCGCTGTCTGCGTAAAAAATTGCGTTCTCTATACCGTTTTTCACTGCATTTTCTTTTGCGTCTTCGATTGCACGTTCAACAATTTCTACACCTACAACGCTTTTTGCGTTTTTAGCGGCACACAGCGAAATTGTACCGATACCGCAATAAATATCCATCACGCTTGTATTTTCATCAATATCCGCATACTCCAAAGCTTTACTATACAGTTTTTCGGTCTGTACCGGATTGATTTGAAAAAAGCTTTGAGGCGAAATATCAAATTTCACTCCACAAAGTGTATCTGAAATCCTATCCTTACCCCAAAGAATTACATTTTCCTCCGTAAGCACAAGATTATTTCTCTTAGTATTAATATTCAGCACTATGCTTACAATTCTATCCGAAACCTTTCTCAATTTTGAAATCAATTTTTCACGTTTCGGCAAACTTTTTGCATTAACGGAAACGACAACCATAATCTCATTTGCAGAAAATGATTTACGTGTAAAAACACGCCTGACAATGCCTTTATGCGACTTTTCATCATATGCACTGACATTATTTTCATTCATATAATCAATTACCGCGTCATTTATTTCCCTATTAATTACATCACCAAGGCTGCAATCGTCAAGCGGAATAATGTCATGACTTCGCATTGCGTAGAAACCGCAAACATTTTTACCATACACATTTCCGACAGGAAAAACCATTTTATTTCTATACCGTTCCGGCACATCCATACCGACAATTCCGTCAACCTTAAAATTCTCAAACTTGCCTATTCTCTGCATCGCATTCTCAACAATATCACGTTTTATATCAAGCTGTGCGTCATACTTTATATGACGAATTTGGCAACCGCCGCACCTTTTATAATGTTGGCACATAGGCTCACAACGTTTATCCGATGGTTCTATAATTTCCAACGCCTTACCGTATGCAAAATTTTTCTGCACTTTGACAACAAGCATTTTAATTTTATCGCCGTCCACCGTTTGCGGTACAAAAACCGCAAATCCGTCTATATGCGCAACTCCGTTACCGTCCGAAGAAACAGAATCTATACAAGCAACGTACTCTTTATTTTTTTCAACAGGAATCATAATTTACCTCTTATTTGTTTTGTATAATAGTTTTATTATATCATTCATTAATGGCATATGCAAGATTTTAGCAAAAAAAAGAAGCGGTATAAACCGCTTCTTTTAAAATTCTTATTTAAGAATTAGTCGTTATTAACGATTAGGTAGATTTCTTGAGCTTCGTCCTTATCTGTAGTTCTAACTACTGCGAATACTACATCGTCGATAACATCTTCGTGTTCAAGGTTAAGAATATCTTGACCACCTACTGTTGTCTTAGCAGCCTTAACGTCAGGTGTTGATGCAATACCTTCGTCAAGAAGAACTCTTGATTTCTTTGAGCCTGCTGCGAAGTCATATGTGTAGATCTTAGCGTTGCTGTAGTTTACTTCAAGACCTTTGTCATAGTTTACTACATACTTACCGTCAGCATTTGTTGTAACTGTACCGATTGTGATATTGCTACCGCTCTTATCAACAACAGGACCGAATACAACGTTTACATCGTTGTCATCATCTGATAGAAGATCAGCGAACTTTGTATCTGCAAGAACTGATGATTGATTCTTGAATGCGTTAGTTCTGAAGTCTTCAAATGATGAACCGTTTAGAACATTCTGAGCAGCGAATACTGAGTAGATTCTTGAGATGTAGCCTTCTGAGTTAGTAGCGTAAACAAGTACGTCACCTTCGTCAAATGCGTTATCTGCTACTGTTTCACCCTTGTTACCTGTGATTACAACGTCATCATCAAGAATGAATTGCTTTTCTCCACCGTTTACAACCAAGTTGTAAGCTGTCTTATCGCCGTCATTGTCGACTACTTCACTACCGTTGAAGATAGCAAGCTGTGTTTCTGAATTGAATACGCTTGATGTACCTTCTGTAATGATTACGAATCTGTATGTGTTGTCTGACTTAGACTTATCATAACCGTAAGCTACATAGTTGCTACCGTCGTTTAGAGATGAAACAACTGAGTATGTATCCTTTGTATCAACTTCTGATAGGTCAAGGATTACTGTTGAGTCAGCCATCTTAACTGAACCAATCTTGTTACCTGATTCTTTGTATTCAGCATCAGCAGTTGTTGGAGCGATTACGCCACCATTCTTAATTGTGATCTTGTTTGAAGATGAGCTTACTGAATATTCAACAACCTGTTTTGGGTAAGCATCTGTCTTCTTGTTTGTGCTGTCGTATACAGCACCGTCAGCGTCTGACTTAACAAGGTATGACTTGTAAGCTTTTACGTTGTCGCTGTCTACTTTGTACTCTTCTTCAGTACCTTTCTTAGTAATGATTTGAGCCATGTAGTCGCCGCCGGCCTTCTTGTAGATGTTCTTCAATACGCCGTAGTTCTTTGATACTGAGTTTTCGTCAGCCTTAGCGATTCTGCCGAAGTGATCAAGGTATAGGCTATATTCTGTTGATGTTTCAACATCGATATCCATACCTTCAGCAGCCTTATACTTTGTACCGCCGATTGTGTATTCACCCTTTGAATCGTTTCTGCTTGTGCACTTAACGCCGTCAACAACGTTTCTTGTAACGATTACATCATAGAAGCTTGATTCTCTAAATGAACCTGTTGTATCGTATGAAATGTTAAGTACGTCGTTTTGTTGAAGATCTTTAGCTTCGATTTCTTTACCGTCAAGTTTGAATGAATATGTGTAGTTATCATCATCCTTGTTTACTGTCATCTTAGCTTGGATACCTGATGAATATGTATCGAAGTTTACTGATGTTTCGTTTGTCTTGTCGATAACTTCATCAACAATAGCTGTTACATATGAAGATACCATGATTGTGTTATACTTAGCTGATGTGCTTGTTGAACCAGTTTCTGTTTCCTTTTGAAGTGTTACAGATGCTGTTTCGTTCTTATCAAGATAATCTCTTAGCTCTGCAATAGATTTTGATGATTCAACGCCGTTGATATAGATTGTAACGCCGTTTGTTGTATCAAGTTGATACTTTGTTGAACCCTTTGTTGTACCTGCTGGGAAGAAGTAAAGAGCTTCGTCTGTTGACTTGTTTTCATCAAAGTCTTCTGAAGCAACTGTTACGCTCTTGTTTGCAGCAGCAGCAGCGATTGAAAGAATTGTGAATTCATCATCGTCATTCTTTTGGATAAGTGCCTGAGAATATGTTCTTAGGTAGTTATCAGCCTTTGAATCGCCGATGTACATATCTTCTGAAACAGGTGAATCTGCCTTAACTTCTTCATCGTCGAAGTTGTCAGCTTTTTCAACTTGGAATGTAACCTTGTCGTTATCAACTGAACCAGTCTTGCTTGTTTCTGTTACACGACCGTATACTTTGTATGCGTCATGCTTTTCTGTGAATAGAGTTTCGTATGCTCTGCCTTCTTTACCGTCTCTTACTTCAAGATTAGGTGTCTGTGTACCGTTCCACTCTGGCTTCCAGCCTGCAATTACGCAAAGAGGAGCGTCCATAGCGTTGTCGATCATTTGAGCAACCTGAGCTCTTGTAAGTTCTGTGCTGTCTTTGATACCTGAGATACCCTTTGTGATATCAAGTGATGCAGCGTATGTCTTGTAGCCTGTTGGCCATCCGCCTTGACCTTGTGCAAATGTTTCGTAACCGATAGCACTTACAAGCATCTTTTGAGCCTGTACATATGTAACGTTAGCGTCAGGATCAAATTCTGTATCGCTCATACCTGCGATGAAACCGTCAGCAACACCTTGGTTGATGTAGCCTTTAGCCCAGTGATCTGCTGAAACATCAGCGAACTTTGTTGATTCTGTTGATGCCTCTGCTGATGAACGTTCTGCAAGAGCGTCAACGATCATCTTTGTGATTTCAGCTCTTGTTACAAGCTTATCCGGACCGAATGTGCCGTCATCGTAACCGCTGATTACGTCAAGAGCTGAAAGTTCTTGAACAGCCTGTGCGTAGCTTGCTGTAGATTCTACGTCAGGGAAATCAACTGCGAAAGCGGCAACTGAAGATGCTACCATAGTAAGAGCAGCAACTGATGAAATTACCTTTTTGAGATTCTTATTCATAGTCTCAAATCCTCCCTTTTTGATTCTTTGTTTGTGAAGGGTTTCCTTAGATGTTTTGTATGCACCCTTCTTTGCATTACAAAACTACATTACACATTGATTATACCACGCAAACTGTGTATAAGTCAATGACGTATTACAGTTGTAAAAAAACTGTAATTCTTGTCACATCTCGGCTACAACCTGCTTTGCCGTTTTGTGACTCATATTACGGTAACAATTTTCAACTAACGCTTCTACCCTATTATTCGAAAACTGCTACTGAATATTTTACTCTTTCATAAAGCTGTTGTCAACTACTTTTTTCTGCCAACCCGATCTTTTTCACAAAATTTTATAATTAGCACAAAATCTATGTCCAATTCACGGACTTTTTGGTCAAATTGATTATGTCAACCAATGCTTTTATGTTTTACAATAGATTAGACGTATGTTTTCCGAAAAAGTTCCGCTTTTTTTGAAAAAATTTTAAAAAATTTATTGAAATCATTATTTTTTCTTAATATAATAGTGTAAACAAACTGAAAGGACTACACATATGGCTAAATATTATGCCGTCAGAAACGGCTATCATACAGGAATTTTTAACACTTGGGACGAATGTAAAAAGGAGGTTTCCGGTTTTTCGGGTGCGGAATATAAAAGTTTCACAAAGCTTGAGGACGCAAAAGCTTTTTTAGGCGAAAACGAACAAATCAGTTTATTCGATGAACCGAAAGAAAGAAAAAGCACCGCCGTTGCATATGTTGACGGAAGCTACAACATCTCCACAAAAGAATATGCGTGCGGAGTTATTATTTTTTATGAGGGGAAAGAAACGACATTCAGCCGAAAATTTTCAAATCCCGAAAACGCCTCAATGAGAAATGTTGCGGGTGAAATTGAGGGTGCAAAACTCGCAATGCAGTTTTGCATTGACAATCATATAGAAGAAATAGACATTTATTATGATTACGAAGGTGTCGAAAAATGGTGTACGGGTGCTTGGAAAACCAACAAATCCGGCACAATTTCTTACAAGCAATTCTATGACGAAATAAAAAAATCGGTAAAAGTTTCATTTAACAAGGTAAAAGGTCACTCCGGCGACAAGTACAACGATGTCGCCGACAGACTCGCAAAAGACGCTTTGGGAATTAAATAGTTTTTTGCTTTTATATTGACAAAATCTTGTTTCGGATATATAATGATAATAGAAAAAGGCAAGACTTTAAACGGTTATGCCATTAGTGTATTATTTATGAAAAATAACGCTGACTTATGGCTGAGTGGGCGTTATTTTTTTATGGAAATTACTAAAAGTAACAGAACTATCATAAAACAAATTATGTATTCATTATCCATAGCTGTCACCTCCTTTCTCGGAGATGATGGCATAACCGCCCAGCTTTTACACTGTTTCAAATCTTACCTTATCGGATTGCTCCGACTTCGACATTATATACTATTTACTTATACATTTCAAGTAAAATCAACAAAAAATGTCGATAACGTCAAAACAGACAAGCCAATTAACCGACTTGTCTGTTTTTCTTTTAATACTTTTTCAAATCACAATACACTCTTATCCAACCGGTGTCAAGTTCTTTACTGCTCTTTTCCTGCCAAATATAGATTAAATCATTTTCAATCTTAACGCTGCCGTTATGGATTTGACTGTCATTATCGTTTATCACAACCGACGATGTATCAAATTGGATATAATATGCCGGTTTTGTTTCATCGTCAACATCAAGTGCGAATTTGAACATATCATTATTTTTATTGTCATTTACTATCGTCAAACCGTCAGGATAATAATAGTAATTGCCGTTATATCTGATTATTGACGCACCGAACGATTTTTTACCGTCCTCCTGTGCCGCCTCGGTTACAAAGTCATTCCATTCCCATGATGCAAGTTCAAATCTTCCATTTGTGCCGCTGTCAACTATAAGCGGTGCAATGTCATCATCTCCGACAACATCAATTACAAACTGTGCATATGCGCTGTTATCCCAAAGCGAACTTGAGTTTGACTTAACCGTAAGATGTGTCTGTCCCGATTTTTTCATATTAAGCTTATCCGCCGTTACGGTATACTTACTTCTTGGAAGTTCTTCCCTTGCACCGCCTGCATATACTGCCGTTACAGTCAAGTTCTTTATAACCTTATCAACTTCTCTGCCTATGAACACCATTTTAGTCGGATTATTTTCGTCAAGCATATCGTCCTCATAATACGTATCAGGTCCGCTTACCGTCAAATATGCGATTTTTTCGCCGATTTGCGGTTTTTCCGCCACTTCAACCGACACGTCTTTCATAAGTGCGAACTTAATCTCTTTATCCGATATATCCTTATGCTTTTTACACATAAGCGCAAGTTTTTCTTCACCTGTTCTGATATAATAATTTGTCGACGGATATTTTTTACTTAATCCGGTCTTTTCATTAAGGCTTGAAATCAATTTTTGATAATTTCCGTTTTGGATAAGGTCGTGCCAATATGTTTCGCCTGTTTTCATTTCGTCCGTAAGCTCGTCCGAAAGCATATTCAGCATTATGCTCATATGCGTACTGCACTTTGCCTTATTACGATTTATAACGCACTGCACAAGTGACGGCACTATTACCACGCACGACAAAACAATTACAACCGCTCCGACACCGAATTCGACCGGTTTTATTTTCTTAAATTTTGAGCCGATTGACGAAAATATATTTCCTAACATTTTCTTAATCTTTTGTAAATTTATTTTTTTCAAATTATTTTTTTTCAAAACTGCACCTCAAATTATAATTTTCTGTAAACCGCAAAATACATTGTTGTAAAGCACGCCAAACCGCCTATCAAATTTGAAATCGGCTCTGCCAAAAATACTCCGTTTACTCCGAACCATATCGGAAGAAGAAGTATAAGCGGTATTACCACTATTCCCTTTCTCAATATAGAAAAGAATATCGCAAACTTCGCTTTCCCTATTCCGACAAACACCGTCTGCCCCGTAAACATAAACGCCATAAGGAAAAATCCGAAAAAGTATATATGCAATGACGGTACACCGGCAGTTATAAGTGCCGCATCGGCAGTGAATATTCCTATAAGGAATTTCGGAATCAGCAAAATTATAAACCATGCCACTGTACTGTATATAATAAGCATTGCCGCCAAATACCGTATCGCCTCTTTAACCCGTCCGTTTTCACCTGCACCGTAGTTAAATCCGATTATCGGCTGTGCGCCGTTTCCCAAACCTGTTACAGGCATTTGCAAAACTTCTCTTATAGAATTGATTATAGTCATAACTCCGACATACACGTCTGAGCCGTAATTCTGCAAACTTACGTTACACGCAATCTGTACTGCGCTGTTTGTCACTGACATTGTAAATCCCGAAAGCCCTAAAACAAGTATCTTCTTTACACGTTTTGCCTGACAGCGCATTGCGGAAAGTTTTATTTTTATAATCGTATTTTTGCCGGTTAAAAATTTAAACGTCCGATGCGGCAAGCTGTGACAAGACTGTCGCAAGTGCCGCACCCTGTACGCCCATTATATATATAAATATCGGGTCTAAAATAATATTCAGCACCGCTCCGATTACGACGGTAAGCATACCCGTTTTACCGAAGCCCTGTGCATTTATGAACGAATTAAGTCCCAAACTCATCATAACAAACACGTTACCCAAAAGGTAAATCGTTATATATGAATTTGCATATTCAATCGTATTTTCACTTGCACCCAAAAGATACAAAAGCGGTCTTTTTACGATTAATCCGACAACCGTAAGACACAAACCGAATATTACAAGCAGTGTCACGCTGTTGCCGAGTATCGCCTCAGCCTCTTTTTCGTTGCCCTCACCGCGTTTTATCGAAAACAACGGTGCACCGCCCATACCGATAAGGTTTGCGAAAGCAATTACAATAGTTATAATCGGCAGACAAACTCCGACGCCTGTCAATGCAAGTGACGAATTTTCGCCCATTCTTCCTATATAAATTCGGTCTACTATACTGTAAAGTACATTGATAAGCTGTGCAAGCGTCATCGGAATAGAAAGTCTTAATATATTGGATATTATACTTCCCTTTGAAAAATCGTTTACTACTTGTTTAGCCATTCTTCCGCCGCCTCAATTTGTGTTTGTATTTCTTTTTCAAGTATTCCGTCCGAATTTTCTTCGACCTTACAAATCACTTTACTTTGAGTCGTAAACATCACTCGGACAAAAAACTTATCCTCGACTTTATCGTATATTCTTCCGGCACTGAGTGTACCGCCGGCAATACTCGCCGGACTGTTTGCGATATATCCGACCTTGCCGATAATCGGCAATTTTACGGTTATCGCCTCTGAATCATATTTGTTTGACGGCTCTTTTACGCAGATAAGCACGTTTCCTATTGCAAAAGGCTTTTTATGATAATAATTCGCAAAGCCCGTTACCGTTACATACAAATCTTCCATAAATCCGCCCCCAATCATCAATATATTATCCGAACCTGTAAACAGGTTCAAAAATCATATTTGTTATTATATCATTTTATATTTGTTTTGTCTACTTTTTTTACTACTCCTTCACCGTCAAATAAAGGAATAAAGCTTTCCGAAACCGTACCGCCCTCCTGCACAAAAGCATTTTCGACACCGATTTCAACCGCAAAGTCAAGCACTTCGTCATATTCGCTTTCCGTAACTTTTCTGTTTATTTCGGGATATTTTAAAACACTTTCAAGAGGTGTGTACTGATTCATTATACTCATATAAATATCATCACCGTATGCGTTATACAGATATTCAATCACTCTTTTTGAATTGTCGGTATATGACGGCAAAACAAGATGTCTTACGATTATTCCGCGTTTCATCATACCGTTTTCGTCAAATTCACAACCTCCGACTTGTCTTACCATTTCATCTATCGCTCTTTTTACGTGTATCGGATAATCCTCTGCTTTTGAATACTTTTTTGCAAGTACGCTGTCGGCATATTTAAAATCCGGCAAATAAATATCTATATAACCGTCAAGCATTTTCAGTGTATCAACGCTTTCATAGCCGCCGCAGTTATACACAATCGGAATATCAAGTCCTTTTGCCGTATCGAGTGCCTTTATAATATGCGGTACATAATGAGTTGGTGTTACAAGATTTATATTGTTTGCGCCTTTATTCTGAAGTTCAAGAAATATTTCCGCCAACCTGTCCGATGTTATTTCAAAGCCTTTATGCTCCGAAGATATTTCTCTGTTCTGACAATACACGCACCCAAGATTACACCCCGAAAAGAACACCGTTCCCGAACCGCTCTCACCTGAAATACACGGTTCTTCCCACATATGCAGTGCGGCACGTGCCACATAAAGCTTATCACTCTGACCGCATACACCGACTGTCCTGTTTCTGTCAACACCGCAGTTTCTCGGACAAAGTCTACATTCTCTGTAATAATTCATCGCAATATTTCCATAACCTTGTCAAATGCCGCCGCTGTCTTTTCCAAATCAGCCTTAGTATGTGCGTCAGACAAGAACAGCGACTCAAATTGTGACGGTGCAAGATAAATACCCTGTTTAAGCATTTCGTTAAAGTATACTTTGAATTTTTCGGTGTCCGACTTTGACGCGGTTTCAAAATTTGTTACGTCATTGTCCGTAAAGAATACACTCATCATTGAGCCTACTCTGTTTACACGAACATTCACGCCATATTTTTCAGCCGACTTTTTAAATTCACCCTCAAGATATGCACCCTTTTGTTCAATTTCTTCATATATATAGGGGTTTTCCTGCAAATATTTAATCTGTGCGTTACCCGCCGCCATTGCAAGCGGATTACCCGACAATGTACCTGCTTGATAAACAGGACCTGTCGGCGAAACAAATTCCATAATCTCACGTTTACCGCCGTATGCGCCGACAGGCATACCGCCGCCGATAATTTTTCCGAATGTGACAATATCTGCGTCCAAACCAAATCTGCCTATTGCACCCGACGCAGATAATCTAAATCCCGTCATAACCTCGTCCACAATAAACACGCTTCCGTACTTTTTCGTTATCTCGCGAATTTTCTGCAAATATCCGTCTTTAGGCGGTACAACACCCATATTTCCTGCTACAGGCTCAATTATAACTCCGGCAATTTCATTACCCATTTTTTCAAATGCGTCCTCTATTGCGTCAATATCATTGTACGGTAAAACAAGCGTGTATTTTGCAAAATCTTCAGGCACGCCTGCCGATGACGCACTTCCGAAAGTTGCCGCACCCGAACCGGCTTTTATAAGGAGCGAGTCACTGTGTCCGTGATAACAGCCCTCAAACTTTACTATTATATTTCTGCCTGTGTAACCTCTTGCCAGACGTATCGCAGACATAGTTGCCTCCGTACCCGAATTAACCATTCTCACAACATCTACACAAGGAACAAGCGAACAAATTCTCTTTGCAAGCTCCGTTTCGGCAAGGCAAGGTGCACCGAAAGACATACCTTTATCGCAAGCCTCCTTAACCGCCTCCAAAACGATTTCCTTACAGTGTCCCAAAAACATAGGTCCCCATGAGCCGACATAATCTATATATTCGTTTCCGTCAATATCATATATCTTACTTCCGTTTGCACATTCTATAAAAAGCGGATAAGTTCCGACATTCTTAAACGCTCTTACAGGCGAATTAACTCCGCCGGGTATATATTTTTTAGCCTCGTCAAAGGCTGTTTTGCTTTTTGATGTATCCACAATATATCATTCCTTTTCTAAACAGATAAAAAAATTATACACCCTACTTAATTTATTGTCAATTCCCTTGATTTTTCGATATAATAGTGTTAAAATAGACAAGATATATTTCAGATTCCAATAAATTGTCCGGAACGTGCAAAATAATTATTATATTTCATAAATTGATAAACACAGTAAATGATAGGCAAGCCTACGGCTTACCTATGCACTTTTTGTGAAAATAAACTCTAACGTACAAACGTACGCCGACGAGTTCATTTTCGCAAAATCCGAACTAATTTCTTGAAATCTGATGAGATGTACAATATATCCGTTTTCGGTAAACAAATATTTATTTATTTTTGTTTTCAAAAGGAGAAGCAGGGTGAAATTCCCTCACAGTCACGCTACCGTACAGTCGGATCGCCTGCCGAAAATCGAGCGCATTTGTGCCTACGAACGATGGGTCAATGGCGGAATCATTCAGATTTTAAGCCATAGGATTTACCCAATCCCTACGGCTTTTTTTGGTATGTGAAAATCACAAGTTTTCTACACTCCCAAAAAGTTTCATAACTGATTTAAGTGGTCACTTGTGTGCTAAAACATATTTCATAAGAAGAAAAGGAGAAAAATTTATGTCTTTAGCAAACAGGAAAACAAAACTATTGGTGGCAATGCTTTCACTACTGCTTGTCATTCCTATGACAAACGCATTCGCAATGCACATTATGGAGGGTTATCTTCCTCCGAACTACTGTATTATATGGGGAGTTGTATGTATACCGTTCCTTATCGCAGGCGGTATCAGTATGCAAAAACAAGCAAAGAAGAACAACAAAACAAAAATACTTCTTGCACTTGCAGGAGCTTTCGTTTTCATTCTTTCATCGCTAAAAATCCCTTCAGTTACAGGAAGTTGTTCACATCCGACAGGTACAGGACTCGGTGCAATTCTTTTCGGACCGTCGATTATGTCTTTACTCGGTATAATCGTGCTTTTGTTCCAGGCACTTCTTCTTGCACACGGCGGACTTACAACACTTGGTGCAAACACATTTTCAATGGCGATTGCCGGACCGTTCGTTTCATTCGGTATATACAAGCTTTGCCAAAAGCTTAACGCACCGAAAGGTCTTGCAGTATTTCTTGCCGCAACAATAGGTGATATATTCACTTATGTGGTAACATCATGCCAGCTTGCGCTTGCATTCCCTGACCAAAACTTCTTTGCGTCACTTGTAAAGTTTATGGGAATCTTCGCGGTTACACAAGTTCCGATTGCCATTGCAGAGGGTATTCTGTCTGTTATGATATTCAATGTATTGGCTAAGAACTGTACAAACGAACTTAAGCAGCTTAATGTTATATAAGGGGGTATATATTAATGAAACTTTGGGTTAAAAATACAATATTAGCAGTTATACTTGTTCTTATAATTGCCGTACCGCTACTGTTTATGGGCGGTCACGAATTTGGCGGTTCTGACGACCAAGCATCAGACGCCATAAGTGAATTGGACGAAAGTTACGAGCCATGGTTTGAGCCGTTCTGGGAGCCGCCGTCAGGTGAAATCGAGTCACTTTTCTTCTGTCTTCAGGCAGGAGTGGGCGCCGGTATTGTCGGCTTTGTACTTGGCAGAGTAACAGCTAAAAAGAAAAATGATAATTGATAAATTAGCATATAATTCAAAACTCAGAAATATTGCACCTATTGCAAAACTTCTGTTTTCAATGTCGGTGCTTGTTATCTGCATATGGGCAAACAGCTTTTTGGTAAGCGTATTTACTGCGCTTACTATGCTGTTTCTTATTATTTTTATAGGAAAAACATCGTATAAAAACGTATTTCATCTTATGACTGTCCCGATAGTTTTTATTATTATGGGTGCGGCCGCAATAGCAATTTCAATCGGTCAAAATTCAGGCGATATGCTTTTTTCACTGCATTTCGGCAATACTTATTTCGGCGTGAGCCATACAAGTCTTTTATCGGCTGTTCGCGTTATGATTAAGTGTTTCGGTGCGGTAAGCTGTATGTATTTTCTTTCACTTACCACGCCTATGGTCGATTTATTCACTTTGCTCAGAAAAAGCATTATACCGAATTTTATAATCGAAATTGCGGAACTGATTTACAGATACATTTTTGTGCTGTTTGACGTATCGCACAGAATACACACCGCTCAAGACGCACGTTTGGGGTACAGCAATCTTCGTGTAAGCTACCACTCAACGGCACAGCTTGCGTCAAACCTTTTTATACGTTCCTTTAATCAAGCCGAAAAAACGTATACCGCTATGGAGTCACGCGGTTATGACGGCGAAATCAACGTTATTATGCCGAAGATTAATCATTCGGTCAAATTTAACGTATTTGCGGTTATATTTGTCGTAATTACAACAGCGATTGCGATATTTTCAAGAAAGGCGGGAATTTGATGAATATTATCGAAACAGAAAACCTTTCATATAAATATGATGAAAGCCATTTTGCTCTTTCGGATTTGAGCATTGGCTTTGAAAAAGGGAAAATCACAACAATTCTTGGTGCAAACGGAGCAGGCAAATCAACATTGTTTCTGAATATGAACGGAATTTTAAAACCGCATTCGGGGACAGTAAAATTTATGGGTAAACCGATAGGTTATTCAAAAAAGGAAATCAGAGAATTAAGAAAAAGTGTCGGAATAGTTTTTCAAGACCCCGACGACCAGCTTTTTTCCGCGTCTGTTTTTCAAGATGTGTCTTTCGGTGCAATGAATTTGAAATTACCGCAGGACGAAGTTGTTCGTCTTACCGAAAATGCACTTAAACGCACAGGTATTTTTGATTTAAAAGACAAACCTACCCATGCATTAAGTTTCGGTCAGAAAAAACGTGCCGCAATAGCCGGCATACTTGTTATGTCGCCGGAGGTAATCATTCTTGACGAGCCGACGGCAGGTCTTGACCCAATGGGCGTAAGTGAGCTTATGCACCTTCTTCGCGACATATGCGAAAATGAGGGTACGACAATTATAATGTCAACGCATGATATTGACGTTGTGCCGATTTATTCGGACTATGTTTACGTTATAAATCACGGTAAGTTACTTACAGACGGTACTCCCGAAGAAGTATTCTCAAATCCGACGCTTTTGCGTGAACATAATTTAAGATTGCCGAGAATTGCACATCTACTTGAAATTTTGAATAAATGTGATAAACTTAATGTAGACTTCTCAAAAGCCACTATCGGCAAAGCAAGAGAAGAAATTTTAAATCTTATAAGGGGTAAATAACTATGGCAAAATTCTATTCCGTCGGAGTCGGTGCAGGTGACGGTTCATATATAACTCTCGGTGCGCTTCGTGCATTGGAACAGGCTGATATAATCGCCGTTCCCGTTAAAAAATACGAAGAAAAATCAACTGCACTTGAAATAATCCGCAAGGAATTTGATACGGATAAAAAAGAAATTTCAGAACTCGAATTTCGTATGAGTGGGGACACTAAAATCAGAGAGGAGTCCCGCAGAAATTCAGCCGAAAAAATTATATCGGCTTTAAAAGACGGAAAGGATGTTGCAATGGTTACTCTCGGTGACGTTTCGGTTTACAGTACCTGCACATACGTTCACAACGCAGTGAAAAATGCAGGCTTTGAACTTGAAATTATACCCGGTATAACTTCATTTTGTGCCGCTGCGGACAAGGCACAGATAAGTCTTTGCGAGGGAAACGAATCGGTTGCGATTATTCCCTCGCTTAAATCAAATTTACTTGAAAAATATATTGCCGATTTTGATACGGTTGTGATTATGAAATCGGGCAACGATACAGATGTAATATACGACATTTTAAAAAAGTACGGACTTGAAAACAACGCAATCGTTTCAAGCTGTATCGGTATGGAAAACGAAATTATCGAAAAAATACAAAAAGGCAAATCATACGGTTATTTTACAACCGTTATTGTAAGAAAATAATCAGAAAGGTTATGGGATAATGGAACTGCTTGCAGTGAGTATCAGCCACGAAAATACTCCAATATCAATTCGTGAGAAAGTATCTTTTACAAAGAAAAAACAGGCTGAAATTTTAAAGTATATAAAACAGAATATCGCTGAAGAATGTGTGCTTTTGTCCACTTGCAACCGTTGTGAATTTTATCTTGCGGGGTATAATATGAAAGATAAATTCATTGACTGTTTAGTGTCCCTAACCGACGAATTTGTTAAAAAGTACATAAGCATATATGAGGGCGACGATTGTTCGCGTCATCTTGCACTTACCGCGTCGGGGCTTAAATCAATGATTCTCGGTGAGGATCAGATTTTAGGTCAGGTTAAAGACGCGCACGAATTTGCAAAAGAACATTTGTGCTGCGGAAAATATCTCAACACTCTTTTCCGTATTTCCGTAACGGGTGCAAAAAAAGTTAAAACGGAAACGCTTTTATCGAAAACTCCTGTTTCCGCGGCAACCATTGCAATAAAACAGTGTCAAAATATTTTGGGGACACTAAATAGCAAAAACATATTAATTATCGGTGCAAGCGGAAAAACAGGCTCTATCGTTCTTAAAGATTTACTGTCCCTTGACGGTGTAAATATTTATGCCACTTCGCGTACGCATGACGGCATTATAAACCACATTGACGGTGCGATTACCGTTGATTACGACAAGCGTTATGATAATCTTGATATGTATGACGCCGTAATCAGTGCCACGTCCAGTCCGCATATCGTACTTGAAAAAAGCAGAACAAAAAAGGCAATAAAGACTTGTAAAAAGCGAGTTTTTATCGACCTTGCAGTACCTCGTGACATTGAGATATGTGAGGATGAATACACAGTTTACAAAAATATTGACGATTTAACCGAAATCGTGGACAACAACAACAGAATTAAACAACAGGAAATTATGAAAGCCGAAAAAATTCTTCAAAAATATATTGATGAATTTCGTATATGGAAACTTTTTTCCGAAAGCGAAACATTATTCAAATCGGCAGAGAATAAAATTGAAAACGAGAGCGAAAAGAACACTTTTCGCCATAAAATATATAATCTGAAATCAGACAACAATTATGCAAAATTCAGTGAATTTATTATTTTGCTTAGGGAGAAATTAACGTGAGTATAATAAAAATCGGCTCAAGAAAAAGCCAGCTTGCAATCAAACAAACAGAGGCTGTAATCAAAAAATTGAAAGAGCATTTTCCAAACGACACTTTTGAAATTGCCGGCATTTCAACAAAGGGTGACCGTCAGCTTGATAAGTCGCTCCAAAGTTTCGGCGGAAAAGGTGTTTTTATAAAAGAAATCGAAACCGCACTTTTAAGCGGTGAAATAGATATGGCGGTGCATAGTGCAAAAGATATGCCGACAGAAATTTGCGATGGTCTTACGATAAGTGCCGCACTTCTTCGCGACGACAGAAGTGATGTGCTTGTTCATTTTGGGGACACTAAATTATCCGATATAAAAATAATCGGTACAGGCAGTGCAAGACGCCAGTCACAGGCTGAAAAACTGTTCCCGAACGTTGTTTTTAAACCAATCAGAGGTAATATCGGCACTCGTCTTGAAAAAGTCAAAAACGGTGAATACGATGCGGTCATTATGGCTCGTGCCGCAATAAACCGTCTTGCCGTTTCCGACGTTAAAATCGAAAATCTCGGCGATAATTTCATATGCGCCGCAGGTCAGGGAATTCTTGCCATTGAAACTGCCGTCGGCAAAGCCGATAAATACGCACAGGCGATAAATGATAAAGTCGCAATGACCGAATTAAAATGCGAACGTGCATTTTTGCAGTACACAGGCGGTGGCTGTCATGCACCGTGCGGTGCGTCGGCTGAATTTAACGGTAAAGAAATTAAAATGTGTACGTTTTTCAAAGAAAACGACAAAGAAATTTATCTTGAAATGTTCGGAAACGATCCGATATTACTCGGCAAAAAAATGGCTGAAATAACGCTTGATAAAATTAAGGAGTAAATCAAATGGTATATCTTGTAGGTGCAGGACCCGGTGACAGCAGATTAATTACGCAGAAAGGTCTTGAATGTATAAAAAAAGCGGATGTCATAATTTACGACCACCTTGCAAATCCGACTTTATTGAGCTATGCAAAAAACGACTGTAAATTGATTTATGCCGGAAAAATCGCAGGCAATCATCACATGGTACAGGAGGAAATCAACAAAACCCTTGTTGAACACAGCCGTTTCGGAAATGTTGTACGTCTGAAAGGCGGCGATCCGTTTATTTTTGGTCGCGGAGGTGAAGAAATTATCGCACTAATCGAAAATAATATTGACTACGAAATTGTACCCGGTATTTCTTCTTGTTACAGTGCCGCCGAATATTGCGGTATTCCAGTCACTCACCGCGGAGTTGCAACTTCGTTTCACGTTATAACAGGTCACGAAAAAGTCGGAAATGAAACGGTTAATTACAGTGCGCTTGCAAAACTCAGCGGAACGCTTGTTTTTCTTATGGGGCTTTCGTCTGCCGAAAATATAAGCAATAAGCTTATTGAAAACGGTAAATCGGAAAATACACCTGTTGCCGTAATTTCAAGCGGCACAACGCCGCGTCAAAAATGTGTTACGGGGACACTAAATAATTTATCTGCATTGGCAAAACAAATGACTTCTCCGGCGATAATTCTTGTCGGTGATGTGGTGAATTTAAAGCAAGATTGGTTTAAACAAAAAAATACAAAAATACTCACAACCGCAACACCGTTAATGAACAAAAGCATAAAAAATGCGGCGACCGATTTTGACATAACGGAGCTTTCTTTAATCAAAACAGTTCCGATTAATTTCGACTTGTTTTCAAAAGCGGATATAGCACACTTTTCACATATAGTATTTACAAGTGCAAACGGTGTTAAAATATTTTTTGAATATTTACAAAAATCAAAAACCGATATACGCACTTTAAGGGACACTAAATTCGCTGTTGTCGGCAAAAAAACAGCCGACGCACTTGCAAGTTACGGCATATATGCCGACATGGTTCCTCAAATTCATTCGGGACTTGAGCTTGCTCGCCTAATGTGCGAAAAGTGCAGTAAAAACGACAATATTCTTTTAATTCGAGCCGAAAACGGTGCAAGCACCATACTGAATATTTTAAGTGAAAATAATATTAATTTCACCGATATGCACCTTTACAGAACAGAAACCGACAACTCAAAACAGGAACTTTTAAATTTATGTCTAAACGATACTGACTATGTTATATTATCAAGCGGTTCTGCCGCAAAGGCATTTTCCGAAATGGCAGACACGTCAAATATAAAGCTGATTTCAATAGGAAACGAAACAACAAAATCCGCCGAAAAATGCGGGCTTAAAATTTATAAAACAGCCGACAATGCAACCGCAGAAAGCATTATCGACTGTATCAGGAGGGACACTAAATGATCAGACGACCAAGACGACTTCGTGTGACAAAACAAATTCGCGACCTTGTACACGAAACTTCGATTGACAAAACAGACTTAATATATCCGATGTTCATAATTGACGGCGAAACAGAAGATATTCCGTCAATGCCGAACATCAAGCGATACTCGCTTACCGACCTGCCGTCCGCACTTGACGAAGTGGTTTCGGCAGGTGTCGGTGCGGTGCTTTACTTCGGTATTCCGAAAACAAAAGATGAATTCGGCAGTGAGGCATACAATGAATTTGGCATTGTTCAACGTGCAATCCGCCTTACAAAAGAACTGTATCCCGATTTAATCGTAATTGCCGATATTTGTCTTTGCGAGTACACTTCGCACGGTCACTGCGGTGTTATCGAACACGACTGTATCGTCAACGACAAAACTTTACCGCTTTTAGCAAAAGCGTCGGTGGCTTGTGCAAAAGCAGGTGCGGATATTGTTGCACCGTCTGATATGATGGACGGACGAGTAGGCGCAATACGTCAGGCACTTGACGAAAACCGCTTTGAGAACGTACTTATAATGGCATACAGCGTCAAATATTCATCATCATTTTACGGACCGTTCCGCGATGCAGCTGACAGTGCTCCGTCATTTGGGGACAGAAAAAGTTATCAAATGGATTTCAGAAATAAAAAAGAGGCAATTATCGAAACACAGCTTGACATTGACGAAGGTGCGGACATAATCATGGTGAAACCCGGTATGCCGTATCTTGACATCGCAAAAACGGTCAGCGATACTTTTAGTGTCCCTCTTGCAATATATCATGTAAGCGGTGAATACTCAATGATTAAAGCCGCCGCACAAAACGGTTGGATTGACGAAAAGTCAATCGTCCTTGAAAGCCTTACCGCAATGAAACGTGCCGGTGCAAAAATGCTTATAACCTACTACGCGGTCGAGGCTGCAAAGTGGTTGGAGGAAAACTGATGTTTCCGATAATGCTGAATATACGCGGAAGAAAATGTACCGTTGCAGGCGGTGGAAATGTTGCGGAAAGAAAGGTTAAAACGCTTTTAAAATACGGTGCAGACGTAACTGCAGTAAGTCCTGTTTTTAAAGACGGATTTCCCAACGTCAAACGACTTGAAAAAGAATATTCCTCAAGTGACATAGAAAATTCTTTTCTTGTCATAGCCGCAACAGACAACAAAGAAGTAAATCAAACGATTTACAATGACGCAAAAAAACACAATATTTTAGTGACCCTATCTGATGACACAGAGCATTCCGATTTTATATTACCGTCATCAAAAAACTACGATGACATAACGATTTCTGTTTCGACAAACGGCAAATCACCGGCACTTGCGAAAAAAATCAGCCAAATTAAATCAAACGATTTAGAATTTTATGCCGGCATTTTACCTATAATAGAGAAATACAGAAGTATTTTAATAAGTGAAAGCAAGGACACTAAAAAAGAAATATTAAATTTTATGGTTTCAGATGAAATGCTTGAAATTGCAAAAGAAAGTTTAGAATTATATGAACAGAAAATAAAGGAGAAAATATGAAAACTGCAATACTTGTCATAAGCTTTGGCACAAGCCACCGCGATACGCTTGAAAAAACAATCGGTGCTGTCGAAAAAAAGCTTAAATATGAATTTAAAACAGATGTTTTCCGTGCATTTACAAGCGGTATGATTATTAAAAAGCTCCGTGAACGTGACGGAATAGAAATTGATACTGTAGATAAAGCACTTGAAAAATTATATAAAAGCGGTTACACAGATATTTTTTGTGTCCCTACTCACATTATGTGCGGTATTGAATACGACAAAGCTTGCAGAATGATTGAGAAATTTAACGACAAAATGAAAATCAGAATTTCTCGTCCGCTTGTTACCGAAACGAGTGACTATTACAGCATTGTTGATATTTTCAAACACAGACTTACCGACAAAAACAGACTTTACGTTTTTATGGGACACGGCAGCGACCATTTTGCGAATGCCGCCTACCCTGCCCTTGATTATCACTTTAAAAATGCCGATATGAACAACGTATTTGTCGGTACTGTTGAGGGCTTTCCCGACCTTGAAACAGTCATCTCCCACGCAATTAAAACCGATATAAAGAATGTAACACTACTCCCGTTTATGCTTGTATGCGGCGACCACGCGAAAAATGATATGGCTGTCGAATGGAAAGAAGAATTTGAAAATAACGGTTTCAATGTCGAGTGTGACCTTACAGGACTTGGCGAAATTAAAGAAATGCAAGATATGTACGCCGAGCATTTAAGAAATGTTTGGGGACAGTAATAAAAGAGCCTGTCGACAAAATGTCGACAGCTCCAAAAATCACATCTTACGATGTAATTTTTGAGTATTTTCAGAGAAAAAATCATAAAGTTCCTCCAAAGTCGAAACTTTAGATTTTAAGCCATTT
>ERZ838118.2058-NODE-2058-length-22405-cov-5.661208_pt1 | contig 22405 bp, 19 predicted proteins | sample MGYA00519863_ERZ838118 | MGnify/ENA primary metagenome ERZ838118 (study PRJEB31850, sample SAMEA3708827) | human gut metagenome | biome: human gut; feature: human-associated habitat; material: faeces | place: China | collected 2014 ...
CCCCATCCCTCCCTCTCCAAAGACTTTTGCCGTTATCGAATCCCTATTGCCATAGCTGCCTGTGGACAAAAAACAATCGGACGGATTCCGTTCAGAGGCCCGCAACGCCGGGAAACTGCCGCCGGGGTTACCCCCTCGCACAGCCCCGCCCGCCATCCGCCCCGTTTACAAAAATCTCTGAAGAGAAAAGGGGGAGGTTTGGAGGGGGAAGGATAAACGTGGGGTGCCCCTTCTCTAGAAAATTTCTCCTTCCCCCCAAGACTTCCCCGCACCTCTACACCTTATCACCGAGCCCCGCATGAAAAAGAAAAAACAAAACGACGAAGCGCCCCTTCCGGCGCGTGAAGCGGCCCTCCGGATTCTGGAACGCACGGGCATCAGCGCCCCCGTACAATCCCTGTTGGACACGAAATTGACAGGTGGCCTTTTTTCGCGTCAGGAAGCCGCTCTGACGACGGAACTCGTTTACGGGCATCTGAGGTCGGAAATCCGGATTTCGTGGCTTCTGAGCCAATTTATGAAGGCTCCGGAAAAGCTGCCCGCGTCCATGAAGCTCATGATCGGCATAGCCGCCTACGAGCTGCTGTACCTTGACCGCATCCCCGCCCATGCCAGCGTCAGCGCCGCCGTGGACGCCGTGCGAGCCCGGTTCGGGCAAGGGCTGTCCCGCGTCGCCAACGGCGTACTCCGGTCCCTTATCCGCCTCTCCGAATCCGAAGATTTGAAAGCCTTCGCCTTCTATGAATCCCGCATCAAAGATCCGATGGAACGCCTTTCCGTTTTCCACAGCGTGCCGCGCTGGATGCTCGAACTGTGGACCAAAGGCTACGGGCCGGAAAAGGCCGAAACGTTTGCGCGGGCCGTCTCCGTCGTGCCGTCCCCTTGCGTCCGGGTGAACGCCGCCCGGGACGAATGGGAGGCTCTGCGCGACTTCCTGTGCAAGGAAGGAGAAGCTGTGGGAATTTCGGGAGTCCGCTTCGCGCCCGGCACCCAGCCGGAGTATATGCGGGACTACCTGCGGCAGGGCAGGCTGTCGATACAGGGCGCGGGAAGCCAGCTCGTCCTGGAAGCGCTGGACGCGCCGCGCTGGGAAGGCCCCGTGTGGGACGCCTGCGCCGGACGCGGCGGCAAGACGCTCGCGCTCGTTGAGCTGGGCGTGCCCGTCCTCGCCGCCAGCGATACGTACCAGCCCCGGCTGCGGGGCATGAGGGACGACGCCAAGCGCCTTGTGCTCAAGACTCCGCCGCTGTTCTGCGCCTCGGCGGCCGAACCGGCTCTGCGGGGCACGCCCAGGACCATCCTGCTTGATGTCCCGTGCAGCGGCCTCGGCACGCTTGCCCGGCACCCTGACCTGCGCACGCTCCGCACCCCCGGGCAGGTAGCCGGGCTGGTCGACCTCCAACGCCGCATCCTCGATGCCGTGTGGTCGTACCTGCCTTCCGGCGGGCACCTCGCCTACATCACCTGCACCATGAATCCCGCCGAAAACGAAGGGCAGATCGACGCGTTCCTCGCCCGTACACCCGGCGCGTCGCTCGAAAAGCAGTGGCAGAGCACGCCCGATGCCTTCGGCAGCGATTTGATGTATGGAGCGATGCTCAAAAAAGCATAAAAAGAGATGAGAGAACGGGTCACCGTTCTTTTGGAAAAACGTCCTGGCTCCAGATCGCCATATGAAAAATGCAGGGAATGCCTCAAACGCTCGAGGCATTCCCTGCATCTGCAAAGAAACGAGCGCCCTCATCGCAGCAGCGGCATACTTCCGGTCAGTCTGCTGACCAGCTTCTTGGGGCCGCAAAGGCCGAGGCCGAAATACCGCCATTCGCTTTCGTCCGCCTGCGCCGCCTTGCCGATGTATTCGCCGTAGTTTTTGCAGCACTGGGCCACATCGGAAAAATCCACAACAATCACATCCTGATAATCGACCCCATACAGTATCTCTCTGATGGCTCGGATCTGTTCCGCATCGCCCCGTAAAATCGGCACCGGAAACATAATGATGCCCAGATGGGCCTTGCCGGAACCATCGAGCACGTCCGCGCCGACCGCTTCGGGCATATGCTTGCCCAACGTGATGCCCAAGATGGCGGCGGTATTGGCGAGAAGCCCCAAAGGCAGGTTTTCGTCCAGAACCATTACGCATTTTGAAGTCGTACTTTCCACAGCGCTCTCCTTTTCAGGAAAAGGCTAGCACGGGGCCTGAGCAAACGCTTGCACGATATTGCTCACCGTTTCCACCGCTCCATACCGAACACGGCCTTGCCCCGAAAAACATCTTTCCACATCTTCGCCACAAAAAAACGCCGATTTCCCTTTCGGGAAACCGACGTTGGAGGCGTATCCCGCCCCCATCAGGCTCCGTGAAAAATTTTATTATATTTTTACCATTTCGTAATGGTTACGGGCAATTCACGGATAGCCTCGCGCAGCGCATCGGGTGAAGCGACGGCGGCCCCGACCTGTGCGACGACGAGCCCGGCGGCATAGTTCGCCAGCACACAAGAAGCCAGAAGGGGCAGTCCAGCGGCAAGCCCGAGCCCGAGAGTGGCGATGACCGTATCGCCCGCGCCGGTCACGTCAAAAACGTCCTGCGCCATTGTGGGAACGTGCCAAACCTCGGAAGGCCCGGAGAACAGAGCCATACCGTCCGAACCGAGTGTCGTGAGCAGATGCGGACACCCCACCTTTTCCAGAATGGCGCGCCCGGCGGCGAGGATTTCTTCTCGGCTCCGTACGGGCATCCCCGCGCACTCGCCCGTTTCCTTCGTATTCGGCGTGAGCAGGAACGAACCGCCGTACAAGCCTACATTGCTCGGCTTGGGATCGATCAAGACCTTCACCTGATGCGGGCTGGCGGCGAGCAGTCCACGCAAGCGGGACATGAACGACAGAGAGACGATGCCCTTGCTGTAATCGGACAGGATGACCACATCGTGCGCCGGAAGCTGCTCCGTAATGACGGAAAGCAGGGCTTCCTGATCGGCGGAGGAAAGCGGGCTGGCGTCCTCGCTGTCCAAACGCAGCATCTGCTGGCGCCGGGCCATGACGCGGGTTTTTACCGTGGTCGGGCGCTGCGGCAGTGCCACGAACGCGCCGCAAATGCCTTCATCACGGACGAGCCCCCGGATACGATCGGCGGAGGCATCCTTGCCCATCACGCCCGCGAGCGTCGCTACGCCGCCAAGCGCCACGATATTGCGGGCCACATTGCCCGCACCGCCGAGCAGATAGCGTTCCTTTTCGATCCGGACGACCGGGACGGGCGCTTCCGGAGAAATGCGATCCGCATCGCCTATAAGATAGGCATCCAACATGATGTCGCCGACGACCAGCACGCGCTTGCCCGCCAGCCCGCCCAAGACATCGGGCGTCAAGAGAACCGGAGACGCGTCAGACATGGAAATCCTTTGGTTGAAGATCATTCCGGCTTGGCTTCGGAAAGCTCCACCGAGAGCCCCAGACGGCTCAGGAGCTCCGCAAGCTGTTCTTCGGATTCGTAGGGAAGCGTGATCCGTCCCGCGCGGTCGGTCCCGGAAATGGACGCCTTGGGCGCGACATTCTCCCGAAGCTGCCGGATGGCCAGTTTGATACATGCGGGCTTGGGCGCGCGGGCACTGCGGACCACGGGAGCGGAGGCCCCCATCAGCGAAGACGGCAACAAACCGTGCCGTTTCCAGTGGATGACGGCTTCTTCGGCGTCACGTACGGACAGGCGGCGCGTCATGACCGCATTGAACAGGATGTCCTGCAGAGCGCGCTCGGGAAGCGCCAGTACGGCGCGGGCATGGCCGGGCGTGAACACGCCGTCCTTGAGCGCATCCTGCATAGGGCGGGGAAGCTGAAGCAGGCGCAGGGAGTTGGCGACGGCGGAACGGCTCTTGCCAAGCCGCTGGGCCAGCTCCTCCTGACTGTACGGCAAACGCTCGCGCAGGGACTGGATGGCTTGGGCCTCTTCAAGCGGGTTCAGATCCTCGCGCTGGAGGTTTTCGATAAGCGCGGCGGTCAGGGCGTCCTCATCGGACAGTTCCCGCAGATAAACCGGCACTTCGGTAAGCCCGGCGCGCTGCGCGGCCCGCCAGCGGCGCTCGCCCGCCACGATTTCATAGATGGTCGCCGTTTCCGTCCGGCGCGGACGCACCAGCAGCGGCTGGATGACGCCCTGGCTCCGGATGGAGGCCGCCAGTTCGTCAAGCGCGGCCTCGTCGAAATGTTTACGGGGCTGCCCCTTGCAGGGCGTCAGCGCGGCGATGGGCAGCGTCGTCGTACTCTTGGGCACCGAGGGCGCGGGCACCTCCGCGCTGTCCGCCTTGGCCGAAGACGGGCGCTCCGCAGGCGTTACGTTGCGGAACAGCGCATCCAGACCACGCCCCAAACCACGTTCATTCGCAGACATGGGAAAACCTCACAGTCGTTCAAGGCAGGGACGCCCTGCCGATGTTTTCACGTGAAACACTACTCCGCCTTCGCGGTACGCGAGCCGGGCTTGCGCATGACGATTTCCTTGGCAAGGCTCAGATAGGCCTCGGAGCCTTTGGACTTGATGTCGTAATGAAGGATGGACTTGCCGAAGCTGGGGGCCTCGGAAAGCCGCACGGTGCGGGGGATGACCGTTTTAAAGATCTGATCGGGGAAGCAACGGTTCACTTCGTCCTGCACTTGCCGCGTCAGGCGGTTGCGCCCGTCGAACATGGTCAGCACCACGCCGAGAAGCCCCAACTGAGGATTGAGCCGCTTCTTGACCTGTTCATAGGTTTGCAGCAGCTTGACGATGCCTTCCAAGGCAAAGAACTCGCACTGGAGCGGTACAAGGATCTCCTTGGCGGCGCACAGGGCGTTGAGCGTGAGCAGGCCGAGCGACGGAGGGCAATCCAGGATAATGAAATCAAAACGCTTTTCCAGCGGCTCCAGCAGTTCGGAAAGATAGAATTCCCGCCCCATCTTATCCACAAGCTCCAATTCAGCCGCCGCCAGATCCGTACCGGAGGGCAAGAGGAACAGATATGGCGAAACCGTGGATAAAATGGCCTCGTTAACCTTTTCGGGCTGGAAGAACGACGTGTACAGATTGGCCGGCAACACATCCTGACCGAAGCCGAGCCCGCTGGTGGTGTTTGCCTGCGGATCGCAATCCACGAGCAAGACGCGTTTTTCCATGATCGCCAATGAAGCGGCGAGATTAATAGCGGTAGTGGTTTTGCCCACACCGCCTTTTTGATTGGCAATGGCGATGATTCGAGCCATGAACGTCCCTCTTTGGCAATAGGAGAAGCGCGAGGACATAAAGGGTGAAACGAGGCCGAAGCTGCCTGAGCCTCATTTCTTCCCAAACAGTTCCGCATGGTTGCCTTGCAAGCGGCAGGCAAACCTCTGTGCCGCGTTTTTCGCGCATACGGCACGCCGCAGGGCCATACAGAAGCGTTCCCGGGCGGTTGCGCCGGAAAATCCCTTCATAAAGAAGGGCATTGTTTCACGGGAAACAGGCACGCTTCCCTTACCGTTCTCTAGAAGATGTCACACCTCACGTCAAGGGAAGACGAAAAGAGAATAAGAAGAAACAAATGTTACCATCAAGAAACATAATATGTTACATTCGGAGACGCCCCGCCATAACGACGCAGGAAAACATTGCCCCCGTTCAGCACGGCCCCGAGAAAAACGGAATGCGCCCGCTCCTTACATATGGGATTGGCCCTCCCAAGGAAGCCGTTCAAATTCTCCCTCTGTAAAAACGGCTATGCAAACCCTATCCCGCCTCCGGGCAAGGCTCATTCACCAGATGCTCCCACTGCCCAAGGAATGCGGCGCGGCTTTCCGCATCCCAATGCTCCATCTCCCGGACAAAAGCCCTTGCCTTGTCGCGCAACGCCCCTTCCGTCCCGGAATTGGCGATGACCTTATCGCATCCCGCCAGCTTGCGCTCCTGCGTCCACTGGAGGCCGTCCATCCGGGCCATGAGCGTATCCGACCAGCCCCGCACATCCAGCAGGCGGCGGCAGCGTTCGCCCTGCTCGCAGGAAATCCCCACAACGTAGGGCCGCCGTTCTCCGCACAGCTTGCGGCTCCAGCCGGACTCGAACCACAGCGGCACCTCGGCGACGGCGTAGCCCCGCCCCGCTTCTTCCTGCCCGCTCCAGAACCGTTCAAGATCATCCAGCACCAGCGGGTGCAGCAGGTTTTCCAACTCGTGCACGTCCACGCCCGACTCCGCCGACGGCAACAGCGCGGCAGCCAGAGCCTTACGATCCACAGGCGAACGGTCGGCGGGAATGAACCGATCGCCATAGCGCAGCCGCAGCGCCTGCCAAGCCTCCCGGCCCGGCTCGTAGAGCCGGATTACCGCCGCGTCCGCGCTCCACGTCGGGACGCCCTCCTCCGCCAGCATCCGCATGAACAGCGACTTGCCCGATCCCGCCACGCCGGTCACGACGACGCGCCGCATGTGTCGTTCCAAGGTCAGCGCCGTCTGGACAAAGTCCTCCGGAGGCGGGCAGGTGAAGGCCATCTTCTCACCCGTAAACGGGTGGATGAACGACAAATGCCATGCGTGCAGCATCTGACGCGGAGCCGGATCATGCTTGAGCAGCACGCCGGGGACGGGCGGCGTCAAAACCTGCCCGCCCCTTCCATACAATTTGTCGCCCCAGAGAGGATGCCCTACATGCGCCATATGCACACGGATCTGATGCGTGCGGCCCGTGAAGATCCGTACCCCAAGCAGGCTGTAGCCCTGCCCCTTGTGCAGCACGCGCCACTCGCTGCGGGCTTCCTTGCCGTTTTTCACCACCGCAACCTTGACCTTCACCGTGGGATGCCTGCCGAGCGGCGCATCCACCGTGCCCGCCGGCGCGGGGACGCCCTGCACCAGCGCAAGATATTCCTTCCGTATTTCCCGTGCCGCGAACGCCTCGGAAAGCCGCATCCTCGCCTCTTCCGTGAGCGCCACGCAGATAAGCCCGGAGGTGTCCTTGTCCAACCGATGCACGATGCCGGGCCGGAAGCCTTCCTGCGCCCGCAGGGACGGGAAACGCGCCACCAGCCGATGGACGAGCGTCCCATCAGGGCAGCTCGGCGCGGGGTGTACGGTCATGCCCGCCGGTTTGTTGAGCACGGCAAGCCACGCATCCTGATAGAGGATCTCCAGTTCGCCCTCTTCCGGCTGCACGGATGTCGGTTCCGCTTCCATCCGCAGTTCAATGGACTGCCCGGCCCCCACCTTGGCGGAGACGTCCGTACACACGGCCCCGTCAACAAGACAGCCGCCATCCCGGATGGCCCGTTTCACTTTTTCACGTGAAACATCCTGTTCCCGCAGGGCCTCTCCGAGAAACCGGTCAAGCCGCACCCGCCCGCCGTCAACTGTGAAAGCATATGTTCGTGTCATAAGGAATATCGGTAGAGGTGGGATGTGACGAGGAGGAAGGAACCCTCTTGAAGCAGGATTTCTTCATCCTCCCCAAACGCATCTCCTTCCCGGCTCAAGCAGGGCGAGGAGGCTGCTCAACAAGAATCCATTCCGGCGTTTTTCTTGAAGAGAAAGACATACAATCAAAGCGGAAAAAAGCGCAACCGACTGTCTTTATGCGTTTCTTATTTGCGCAGGAAGCCGGGGAGCTTGAAATACAGCTGCGAAAGCGGATCAAAGAGGCTTCCGGGCAGCCACGATGCCAGCCAGAACAGGCGGAGCTTGGGCGAGCCCACATAAGGAGCCACCAGCCTGCGGGCCTCCGCCCCGTTGCCTTCGCGCCACAGGGTCACGGCCTTCTGGAACGCGGCCCGGCGGGTCAGGATCCCGACCAGATCGGGATAGTCCCGGTCATAGCCGGGGTACAGCTTCCGGTGCTTGTCGAGGATACGGAGCGTCTCATCGGCGAACTGGCCGAATTTGCGGAACGTCGTGTTCACGCCGTGGACGCGCCAACGGGTCAGCGGCTCGTCCACATGGTCCAATTCCCATGTCTTGGCGATGCGATAAAACACATCCGCCTCTTCGCATACGTTCAGGGATTCGTCGAACCACTCGCCCAGGCTGTCCAGCGCCGATTTGCGGATCATGGCCGAGGACATGGAAATCCACTGCCGGGTCATGAGTTCGCGGAACACCATGCCCCGCGCCGGATGCGTCGACTCGAACATCCGCGAAAGCGTGCCCTTCTCGCTGAACATCTCGGTATCCGTGCTCACCAAGCCGAGCCTCGGATTGGCATTGAACAGCATCACCTGCTTTTCCAGCTTGGTGGAAAGCCATTCGTCATCACAGTCCAGAAACGCCAGCAAAGAACCTTCAGACTTGGCAATGGCAAGGTTGCGCGCGGCTCCGAGCGGGACCGTCTTCTCGGCGAGGAAATACCGCACCTTCTCGCCGTAGCTCTGCGCGATGGCTGCGCTGTCGTCCGTGGAACAGTTGTCCCAGAACACGATTTCCCAATCGGGCCACGACTGCCGGAACACCGAATCCATCGCCTCGCGAAGGTGTTCCGCGCTGTTGTAGCAATTCATGATCACCGTAACTTTCGGCATAGAGACCTCTTGTTGGAAGGGGAAAGGAAAACGTGTGGGGAGGGGAAGGAGGCCCTTTCTCCAGAAAGGGCCTTCCTCCCTCCTCCAAGTATCCCTTCCTTTTTCGCCTTCCAAGAAGAGCGACATGGATAATAAAAAAGTAATCGTACTGACGACGGGCGGAACCATCGCCATGAAGCTTGACCCGGCGCACGGCATCGTGCCCGCGGTGAGCGGCGAGGACCTGGTGGCTTCCGTCCCGGGGCTGCGCGAGGCGTGCCCCATTGAGGTCATGGAATTTTCCAATATCCCAAGCCCGCACATGACGCCGAAACGGATGTTCGAACTCGGCAACAAGGTGGAGGAACTGCTCCGCCATGAGGACATTTTGGGCGTCGTGATCACGCACGGCACGGATACGCTGGAGGAAACCGCGTATCTGCTGGATCTCGTGCACAACAGCGAGAAGCCGGTCTGTCTGACCGGAGCCATGCGATCGGCGGCGGAGATCAGCCCGGACGGACCGGTGAACCTGTTGTGCGCCGTGCGCACGGCGGCGAGTTCCGAAGCCCGGGGCAAGGGCGTGCTTGTAGTCATGAACGAGGAAATCCACGCCGCACGCGAGGTCGTGAAATCCCACTCCGCGAATACGGAAACTTTCGTTTCGCCGTTCTGGGGGCCGCTCGGCTATGTGGACCCCGACCGCGTGGTCTTCCGCCGCAATACGCTCGGCAGGCAATCCATCCGTCCGCCGGAGCTGGTGGAGGACGTACACTTGATCAAGTTGGCGAGCGGCTCGGATTCGCTGCTGATCGATTTTCTGGTGGAGCGGAACGTCAGAGGGCTCGTGCTTGAGGCTTTCGGCCGGGGCAACGTGCCGCCCGCCGCATTGCCGGGCATCCGCCGTGCCGTGGAGAAAGGGATTCCGGTGGTCATCACCACCCGGACCATAGCCGGGCGCGTGCTCGATGTGTACGGCTACGAGGGCGGGGCCAAAACCGTGCTGGAGGCCGGAGGGATTCTCGGCGGCGAGACCAGCGGGCCCAAGGCCCGGCTCAAGCTTATGCTGGCCCTTGGCGTGGCGTCGGGCCGTGACGAGCTGGCGGTCTTTTTCGATACGCCGTGATCGATTTCATGAAAAAGACAAACAGGTAAGCTAAAGATGGCGCGGGCGATTCCGCGTCATCTTTTTTTGCGGCACGGATCGGGAAGAAAACAGGGCGCAACGGTCCGGAATCGCTGACCCGTGGGCCTCCGGGGTGGAAAAAGCCCCGCATTTTTCCGGGACCCCCCGGGATTGTGGGCTTTTTCATTGTTGCGTCTCTTGCTACACTACCCCCGTCCCGACGAAAAACGGGACCCTGGAGAACCCCGTAACTTGCCGTGCCGTACATCGGCAGGATGCCGAGGAGCCTTTTCATGAGCTACCCGAGAGCCCTGACGAGGGCCGTTCTGTGTATGTTGTTGTCTTTGATGCTGTTGGCCTGTGAGGAAGGGGGCAAGGGTGCCCCGGGTTCCTCCGGTCCGCGCGAAGTCGTGATAATCAAACTGGAGCCCCGGCGGGAAGTCTACACGACGGCCCTTGCCGGGCGCATCGCGTCGTTTCAGGTGGCGGAAGTCAGGCCGCAGGTCGGCGGCATCCTTCAGCAGCGTCTGTTTACCGAGGGCGCCGACGTGAAGGCGGGGCAGGCCCTGTATCAGATCGATCCCGCCACGTATGAGGCCGCCTTGGACAGCGCGCAGGCCGCGCTCATGAAGGCCGAAGCCAACGTCACCCCGGCGCGGCTGAAGGCGGAGCGTTTCCGTGAGCTGCTGGCGATCAAGGCGGTGAGCAAGCAGGAGTATGACGACGCGCAGGCCGCGTTCAAGCAGGCCGAGGCGGACGTGGCGGTGAACCGCGCCGCCGTGAAGACCGCCCGCATCAATCTGGAATACACCAAAGTCCGTTCCCCCATTTCAGGGCGCATCGGCAAGTCGGCGTTCACGCCCGGCGCGCTGGTGACCGCCAATCAGGCGCAGGCGCTGACCTCCGTGCGCCAGCTTGATCCGGTGTATGTGGATATCACCCAGTCCAGTCAGGATTTGCTGCGGCTGCGCGCTCAATTCACCAATGGGGAATTGCGTTCCGCCGCCGAGGAGGCGCCTGTCCGCCTGAAACTCGAAAACGGCGCCATGTATCCGCATGAGGGCCGCTTGCAGTTCACGGACGTCAGCGTGGACGAAAGCACCGGCATGGTGTCCCTGCGCGCCCTGTTCCCCAATCCCGAACATATTTTGTTGCCCGGCATGTACGTGCGCGCGGTCATCGCCGAGGGCGTGGACGAAAACGCCTTGCTGGTCCCGCAGCGGGCGCTGCGGCGCGATCCGAAGGGGCAGGCTTCCGTGCTCCTTGTGGACGGCGGCGGCAAGGTGGACGTCCGGCTTGTCGACGTGGGCCGTACCGTGGGCGATTCGTGGCAGGTGCTTTCCGGCTTGAAGCCCGGAGACCGCGTCATTGTTGAAGGCGGGCAGAACGTCCGTCCCGGCATGAGCGTGAAGATCAGGGGCGAAGGATAGCGGGGAAGTCGGAGGGGGCCGGGAAAGGGCTGGTTGTCCTATCCGTGGGCCTCTGGGGTTCTGGAGGGCCGGCTGGGACTTGACTCCCGTTCCGCATATCTCCCCGCCGCCAACGGTTTTTGAACAATCAATAACAGTCTGGTGATACGGGGAACCTCCCGTCGGCAGGCGTTTCCCGGTGATTTCCCTTAACGGCCTTTTTTCGGCCAGCAGAGGATGAAAGCTTCCCTTGAGGAAAAGAGAAGGCCACCAGAAGGCTTTTGAGAGCGCCTATCCTCTTTTTTGAAAAAGTCCCGTATGCAACCATATAACTTCATAGAGAACTTATGGCACGTTTTTTTATAGACCGCCCGGTGTTCGCGTGGGTTATCGCCATCCTGATCATATGGCTGGGGGGATTTCGATATTCCGCCTGCCCGTGGAGCAGTATCCGCGCATCGCGCCTCCGGTGGTCACCATCACGGCTAAATATTCCGGGGCCTCGGCTCAGACGCTTGAGGACACGGTCGCGCAGGTCATCGAACAAAAACTGAACGGCATCGACGGCCTGCTGTATATCAACTCCACCAGCGACGCCGCCGGGCAGGTCTCCATCCGGCTCACCTTCGATCCCGATACCAATCCCGACGTGGCGCAGATGCAGGTGCAGAACAAGCTCCAGCTCGCCACTTCGTCCCTGCCGGAAGAAGTGACGCGGCAGGGCATCACCGTAACTAAGGTGGCGGACAGCTTCCTTCAGATGTACGCGTTCGTGTCGTCCGACGATTCCATGAGCGCGGCGGACCTGTGCGATTTTGTGGGCTCCACCATCCTTGACCCCCTGAGCCGTGTGGACGGCGTGGGCGAAGTGTCCCTGTTCGGCGCGCCCTATGCCATGCGAATCTGGCTCAACCCCTCGAAGCTCCTCTCATACAGCCTGACGCCGTCCGACGTGATCAATGCGGTGAAGGCCCAGAACAAACAGGTTTCGCTCGGGGAAGTCGGCGGCAAGCCCATCCGGGACGGGCAGCAGATGAACGTCACCATCAAGGCGCAGAAACAGCTCACGTCCGTTCCGGAATTCGAGCGCATCCTGCTGCGCGTCAATCCCGATGGCTCCGCCGTACGCCTCCGGGACGTGGCCCGTGTGGAACTGGGGCAGGAAAGCTACACATCGTCGGCCCGCTACAACGGCAAGCCCGCGGCGGGCGTGGGCATCAAGCTGGCTTCGGACGCCAACGCTCTGAACACGTCAAATGCGGTGGCGGCCTTCATTGAGGACATGCGCCCCTATTTCCCGCACGGCGTGGAAGTGGTGTCGCCCTACGATACCGTTCCGTTCATCAAGATTTCCATCATCGAGGTGGTCAAGACCCTGCTTGAGGCCATCGTGCTGGTGTTCGCGGTCATCTACCTGTTCCTCCAGAACTTCCGGGCCACAATCATCCCATCGTTGGCGGTTCCCGTGGTTCTGCTCGGTACGTTCGGCGTCATGGCGGCGTTCGGGTTCAGCATCAATACGCTGACGATGTTCGGCATGGTGCTGGCAATCGGCCTGCTTGTGGACGATGCCATCGTCGTGGTCGAAAACGTGGCCCGCGTCATGGAAGAGGACGGGCTGCCTCCACGCGAGGCCACCATCAAGACGATGGGCCAGATCACCGGCGCGCTCATCGGCGTGGCGGCGGTGCTGTCCGCCGTGTTCGTGCCGATGGCCTTTTTCGGCGGCACCGTCGGCGCCATCTACCGCCAGTTCTCGCTGACCATCGTGTCGGCCATGATCCTTTCCGTCGTCGTGGCGGTGGTGCTGACGCCCGTATTGTGCTCCACCTTTCTGAAGCCCGGCCACATGGCCTCGCAGCACGGCTTCTTCGGCTGGTTCAACCGGAGTTTCGACCGGGCGACCACGGCCTACAGGGGGGCCGTCGGCAGGATCATCAAGGTCGGCGGCAGGATGATGGTCATATATTTGGCCATGCTCGTGTGCGCGGGCTGGATCTTGTGGCGTATGCCCACGTCGTTTCTGCCCAACGAGGATCAGGGCATCCTGACCGTGGAAATCCAGCTCGGCCCGGGATCGACGGAAACGGAAACCCTGAAGATCGTGGAACAGGTGGAGCGCCATTTCCTTGAGAATGAAAAGGAAAACGTGCATGGCATGATGCTGACCCTTGGGCGCGCATCGGGCGGCAAGGGGCAAAGCACCGCGCGCGGGAACATCCGCCTCCGCGACTGGAGCGAGCGCAAAGATCCTGAGCGGCGCGCGCAGGCCATCATCGACCGGGCGAATCAGGCTTTTTCCTCAATCATCAATGCCCGTGTATTCGTCTCCGCGCCCCCGGCGATCCGCTCGCTCGGCAACGCCACCGGCTTTGACTTCGAGTTGCAGGATCAGGCGGGGCTTGGGCATGAAGCCCTCATCGCGGCGCGGGATCAGCTGATGGAGCTGGCGCGGCGCAGCCCCCTGCTGCGGAACGTCCGAACTTTCGGGCAGGACGACAGCCCGCAGCTGGAAGTTGACATCGATCAGGAAAAGGCCGGGGCGTTCGGCTTGCCCCTCGACGCCATCAACACGGATCTTTCGGCGGCGTGGGGCGGGAAGTACGTCAATGACTTCGTGGACCGCAGCCGCGTCAAAAAGGTGTATGTGCAGGCCGATGCGCCGTTCCGCATGAAGCCCGAAGATTTCAACAGATGGTACTTCCGCAACGACAAGGGCGAGATGGTGCCGTTCACGTCCATCGGCGAGGCCCGCTGGACGTACGGCCCCATGCAGCTTGAACGCTACAACGGCGTGTCCGCCGTGCGGATACAGGGCCGCGCCGCCGCCGGGATGAGTTCGGGTACGGCCATGCTGGAGATGGAACGGCTGATGGGGGAACTTCCCGAAGGCATCGGATACCAGTGGACCGGGATGTCCTTTCAGGAGCGCCTTTCCGGTTCGCAGGCGCCGTTCCTCTATGCCTTGTCCATCTTGGTGGTGTTCCTCTGCCTCGCCGCGCTGTACGAGAGCTGGAGCATTCCGCTGTCGGTCATTTTGGTCGTGCCCCTCGGCGTGCTGGGTGCCTTGGTCGCGACCAGCGCGCGCGGGCTGTCCAACGATGTGTATTTCCAGATCGGCCTGTTGGCGACCATCGGGCTCGCGGCGAAGAACGCCATTCTGATCGTGGAGTTCGCGCGGGAGTTGTTCCAGCAGGGCGCGAGCCTCGCGGACGCCGCGATGGAAGCGGCCCGGTTGCGCTTGCGGCCCATCCTCATGACTTCTTTGGCCTTCCTCATCGGCGTATTGCCGCTGGCGATAAGTACCGGGGCGGGTTCGGGAAGCCAGAATGCCATCGGGACCGGCGTCATGGGCGGCACGTTCGCGGCAACGGTTCTTGGGATTTTCTTTGTCCCGGTCTTTTTCGTCTTGGTCTTCCGCCTGTTCAACCGAAAGGCCCGGGAAGGCCGGGGAACCGCCGTTGCGAAGGAAAAGCGTTAGAAAATCCGTCCGGCTTGACTTTGGCGCAACAGGAGGTAGTGTAAAGACAATCCTGTATTGTCCAACTCGTTACGCTGGAGGCGTCTCATGGAACTGAAGAAGATCCTTTGCGCAGTCGACCTGAAGGACAGCGTCAACCCTGCCGTGGAATATGCGAAGATGCTCTCGGAACTTTCGGGGGCTTCGATCTCGGCTATTTATGTCGTCTCGTCGCGTTCGGCTTATGAGAACCTGCAAGTCCCTGTGGAGGACATCGCCAAGGGGATGCGAAGCATCTGGTCCCGTGCCCGGGGGGATATGGATGCTTTCGTGGAGAAGCAGTTCCCCGGCATGGACGTCAACGGGCTCATCTATGAAGGGCGCCCGGCCGAGAAGATTGTGGAGATCGCCAAGGAACTCGGCGTCGACATGATCGTCATGGGAACCCACGCCCGCGAAGGGTTGGATCGGCTGTTCTTCGGCTCCGTGGCCAATGAGGTGGTGAAGTCCGCCAAGTGTCCCGTGATGACCATCCGGCCCTCCAAGAAGCCCGAGTAGGCACTTCAAAAGGCATTGTCATCAAGAGAGGATCTGGGAAGGTCCTCTCTTTTTCTTTCCGGCGGGTACGAGGGCATGGAACGGGGCAGCGAAGGCGGCGGGAGCGCCTGCATGGGCATGAAGCCGTTTCCGTGAGCGGATTGGGTGCTATGGCTTTGCGCATGGTGCGCATGTGTCTTGGAGACGATGTTTCCGGGCCCAGATTGGCTCATGGATTCTTATACAATTCAAAGTGAAACAAATATAGGACGAAAATCATCGATTCTCTGTTGTTACTTTTCTTTGTATTGTGTTACTCATGGTTTTACGGCGTGAGGCGTGCCCTTTTGGCTGCCGTCGGCCCGACACAAGGAGATTCGGTTATGTGGAAAACGTTTCTGATGAGTTGCATCATGATGCTGTCCGTTTCCGGCGTTGCGCTTGCGCACTTCGGCATGGTCATCCCTTCTGCGGGCACGGTGACGGACAAGAAGGACGCCGACGTCACGCTGGACCTGTCCTTTACCCATCCTATGGAAATGCAGGGTATGCCGCTGGCCAAGCCGAAAGCGGTGCAGGTCATTGCCAATGGCAAGACTGAAGACCTGAAACCCAGCCTCAAAGCCAAAAAAATCGTGGATCACGACGGCTGGACCGCGCAGTATGCGATCAAGCGGCCCGGCGTCTATCAGTTCGTCATGGAGCCGCAGCCGTACTGGGAGCCTGCCGAGGATTGCTACATCGTCCATTACACCAAGGCGTATGTGGCGGCGTTCGGCGAAGAGGAAGGCTGGGATGAGCCCGCCGGGCTCAAGACGGAAATCGTTCCCCTGACCCGTCCCTTCGGCAATTATGCTGGCAATGTGTTTCAGGGGCAGGTGCTGTTGAACGGCAAGCCCGTGCCCGGCGCCGATGTGGAAGTCGAGCTGTACAACAAGGATAAGAAGTACGAAGCGCCCAACGAGTATATGGTGACGCAGGTCGTGAAGGCCGACGCCAACGGCGTCTTCACCTATGCCGTGCCTTTTGCGGGCTGGTGGGGCTTCGCCGCGCTGAATACCGCCGATGAGAAGCTTGATCACGACGGCACGCCCAAGAATGTCGAGCTTGGAGCCGTGCTGTGGGCCGAGTTCGTCGACCCGGTGAAGAAGTAAAAAAAGACAAGCGGGAGGGTGCCGCAGTGGGGGTGGTGAACGCCTGCCGGCATGCTCTCCGATTCACCCTGCCTGCAGGGATTGCGCAGGAGGGGAGGAACAGGCGTTCCGCTGTTTCGAGAACTCGGGAAAGCCTGGAACAGGGATTCGTAAAGACGAGCGTTTTTGAAGAGGGAAGGCCGGGCTCCGCGCTGGCTGGTTTGGGGAAGGGAGGGTGAAACTTTTTCCGGAAAGTTTTCGTCTCCTTTCCCCAAATTCCTTCCTCGGTAAAACAAATCGAAGGTGAACCATGCATATTTCGGAAGGGGTGCTTTCCCCGGCGGTCCTTGGGGCAGGAGCCGTGCTGGCGGCGGCCGGTATTGTCATTGGGCTGCGGAAACTGGACTACGACAGGCTGATGACGGTGGCGATTCTGGCCGCGGCCTTTTTTGTGGGCTCACTCATCCATGTGCCCATAGGCCCGAGCAGCGTGCACCTCATCCTGAACGGGCTCCTCGGGATGCTGCTCGGCTGGGCGGCGTTCCCGTCCATTTTTGTGGCGCTCATGCTTCAGGCGATCCTGTTCCAGTATGGCGGCATCACCGTACTTGGCGTGAATACCTTCAATATGGCTTTTCCGGCGGTCGTCTGCTACTACGCGTTCCGCCCCATGCTGTTGAAATCCGCACGTCAGCGGATTGTCGGCGCATTCTGCTGCGGGGCTCTCTCCGTCGCCGGGGCCGGGCTGCTGACGGCGCTGTCGCTGAGTTTCAGCGATGAAGGCTTTCTCCGTACCGCACAGCTCTTGTTTCTGGCGCACATCCCCGTCATGATCGTGGAAGGCGTGATCACCGCGCTGGCGGTTTCGTTCATTGCCAAGGTCCGCCCGGAAATCCTGCAATTTTCCAAGGAATAGCGATATGCGTATGTTTCGCCTTTGGTGCATGGCGTTGTGTCTCGTATTCGCCGGAGCCTCGTTCGCTTCGGCGCACCGCGTGAATATCTTCGCCTTTGTGGATGGGGATGCCGTACAGGTCGAGTGTGGGTTCAACAGAAGCCAGAAGGTCAAGCAGGGGACCGTGGAGGTCTTTGACGCAACGACCGGCGCGCGGCTGTTGCAGGGAACCACCGATGATAACGGGGTGTTCCGGTTCCCGGTGACGGCGGAGCTCCGCGAGGCCGGGCACGATCTCAACATCCGGATCATCGCCGGGGAAGGGCACCAGAACGACTGGACCGTGGCCGCCGACGAGCTGGCTTCTTCGGGAACCCCGAAGGCCGTCGCTGTTGCCGCTGCGGAAGTCCCGGCTACCCCGGCCTCCCTTGTCGCCGGACAGGCCGCGCCTTCTGCCGCCGCTCCGGTTGCGGCGGTTTCCGGCGGCGCGACGCCCGCCGAGATTGAGCGCATCGTCGACGCCGCACTGGACGCCAAACTGTCCCCCATCAAACGTATGCTTGCGGAACAGACGGAAGCCGGTCCGAACCTCCGGGACATCATCGGGGGCATCGGCTGGATTTTCGGGCTGATCGGCGTTGCGGCGTATTTCAGGCGCCGGCCCTGATGTTTGACGAACCTTTTGCCCACGGGCGCTCTTTGGTGCACGCCGTCGACCCCAGATTCCGTCTGGTGGCGGCGTTCGTGTGCGCCGTGTGCCTGGCCGTGGTGCGGACTCCCGAGGCGGCATGGTTCGGGTTCGGCATAGCCGCGCTGCTCCTTGCCCTCAGCAGGCCGCCGATGCGGCCCGTGCTCCGGCGGCTGGCCGTGGTCAATGTGTTCATTGCGTTCCTTTGGCTGACGGTCCCCTTGACCTCGGGCGGAGACGTTATCGCCGCGTGGGGGCCGCTGGAGGTCAGCCGCGCGGGGGTGCTGCTGACCCTGCTCGTGACCATCAAGTCCAATGCCATCGTCATGACGTTCCTCGCGCTGGTGGCGACGATGGATTCCCCGACCATCGGCTATGCGCTGGAGCGGCTGCGCTTCCCGTCCAAGCTGGTTTTCCTGTTCCTGTTCACGTACCGTTATCTGCATGTGATCGCCGATGAATGGCACAAGCTGCACGGCGCGGCGCGGCTGCGCGGGTTCGCGCCCAAGACCAACATGCATACGTACCGTACCTTCGGCAACATGCTCGGCATGGTCTTTGTGCACAGCTTCGACCGTTCCGTGCGGGTCTACGAAGCCATGATCCTGCGCGGTTTTTCCGGGCGTTTTCAGTCCGTGACCGCTTTCCGGGCCACATCCCGCGATGCCGTGTTCGCCGTGGCGGCGTTCGCGTGCATGGTTTGCCTCGTGGCCTTTGATCTGTATCTGGAGTTTCCCCGTGGCTGAGCCCATTTTCGCGCTGGAGCATATTTCGTTCACATATCCCGGAGGACGGCAGGTCTTCCGGGATATGGATTTTGCCCTGTACCCTGACCGGAAGATCGGCTTGTACGGTCCGAACGGAAGCGGCAAGACGACGTTTTTCCGGTTGATCATGGGGCTGGCGGCACCGCAGGAAGGCCGTATCCTCTTTCACGGGCGTCCGCTGGAAACGGAAAAGGACTTTCGGGAATTGCGCTGCAAGGTGGGCTTGGTCCTCCAGCACGCCGAGGATCAGCTTTTCTGTCCCACGGTGTTGGAAGACGTGGCCTTTGGGCCGCTGAATCTTGGCTGCACTCAGGACGAAGCCCGGGATCGTGCGGCGTCCACGCTGGAGCGGCTCGGGCTGGCCGGGTTCGAAAACCGGCTGACGCACCGCCTGTCCGGGGGCGAGAAGAAACTGGTTTCGCTGGCTACGGTCCTTGTGATGGAGCCGGAAGCCCTGTTGCTCGACGAGCCCACCAACGGGCTGGATCCGGAAGCCCGGCAGCGGATCATCGGCGTCTTGAAAACCCTTCCCACGGCCCGTATCATCATTTCCCACGACTGGGACTTCCTGGCGGAGACCTCTTCCGAATACCTGACGGTTGAGGGGCAGCATTTCACGGACGCCGCGCCGTCGCACGCTCATGCCCATATGCATGTGCATCCTCTCGGCAACAAACCGCACGAGCACTGAGAAGCCCTTCGCACAACGGTGCCGCACGTCAGGGCCGCGGTATGAAAACGGGGGAAATATGTGGAACTGGTTCTCGCCGAAAGGCATCGTCTTTGGGGAGGGAAAAGCCGCTTCAACGGGTTTGTTCGCCAGGCAGTGGGGGAGGGGCCGGGCGCTCGTGATCACGGGGCCGTTCCTGCGGTGTTCAGGCGTTGTGGAACCTGTGCTCCAGTCCTTGCGTGAGGCGGGGCTGCTCGGCGCGGTTTTTTCGGATATCCCGTCCGAACCTATTTACATTAGTATGTGGAATAACAAGTATTATTCTTTAAGAAAATGCGAATAGCAAGTTGAAATACAAATATTGCAAAAAATACGTATCTCATTATAATGAAAGAATTTTTGCTGCTTCTTGAAGATCCTTGGGAGCGAGGTGTGTATAGCGCATTGTGGTCTTGATGTTGCTATGCCCCATCCATTCCTTAATGACCATCATGCTGACGCCTCGTTGGGCCAGCCGGGAGGCGCAGGTGTGGCGTAGTGCATGTGGAACAAGTTGTACATCCTTCTCAAGCCCCAACAGCCTTTTGATGCGATTCCATGCGCTCTCGAACCAGCGGTTGTCAGCGGTGGGGAAGAGTTTTCCGTTTTCACCCGCCTCGAAGATTTTTCGTTCGAGAATGGGACGGATCTTGTCAACAATGGGTATTGTTCGGGGATGTCCGTTCTTGGTTTTCCAAGCCGTGATTGTTCCAAGTTCAAGGTTGATATCTCTGCATTCGATGCGCCAGCATTCTCCAAGGCGGAACCCCGTATAGAGAAGGATGAGAAAGACTTCCGCATGGGTGTTATATCCGTTCTGGATGAATGCTTTGACAAAGGCATTTTCTTCTTCCTGCGTCAGGAAGCGTACCCGATGGTGAGCCTCTTTTCTGAGGGGGATTTTAGGCACCACTTCTAGTTTGCCCCTCTCTACGGCGGTTCTGAATATACGGGATAATATTGCGAGTTTGCGGTTGATCGTACCGTTGCTGTTCCCTTTGGTGAGCAGAGTGTTGACGTAATCATCTATGTCATCAAGGGTGATCTTCGCTATGGGCATTGTTTCGCCAAAATATGTGGAAATGCTCTTGAAGTTTGAGGCAACCTTATAAGACCACGCCGAGTCTTCCCAATAAAGGCTTTTGGTACGGTCATACGCCTGTTTTAATGTCCAGCCGCTGGTGTCATCGGGATCTTTGGTAAAGGATGTTGGTACATCATTATTCAACATCTTCTGACGTTCAATAATAGCCTCTTCCAGTGTATCAACCGTTTTTGTCTTACGCTTTCCATTAATGCAGACATCCGCAATAAACTTACCCGATGCAAGATGGCGAATACCTTTGGGGAGAGACTTCTTTTTCTTGTTATCAATAACCTGCTTCATAATAATTACCTTCCATGAGCTTTGCTGATTCTTCAATAATTTCTGATACTGTCCCATCGGGGAACGGTACGGAATAATCGTTATCTTCATCGTACATGCGTTTCATCCTTTGATGATGTGTTCAAAGGGTAAAAGAAAAGCCGGGTTGGAATAATCCTTCCCGGCTTTTATGGCTTTGCAGGATGTCGCGGCCTATGCCTTCAATAATTTCCTCAGTGCCTCAATCCCTTTCGGTGTGAAATACCCTTGTGTGCAGGGCATCCCGTTGAGGGAACTGGTACGGTGCTTCACCTTCATCAGTCCTCGGTCAATAATGGGCTGGTAGGGGATGTTTGCACCGTCGAAGCCCTTGAACAGCCATTTGTGCGGCTTCTCGCGCAGGAACGCCGTGAGCTTGCGGGCGGGCATGTCGAACAGCTTGGCGGCTTCGGTAGGCGTGAGAAGATCGCGGCTGTCAACAAGGGCATCGTAATAATCGGCCTTGGGTTTGGCTTCGGCCAATTCCGCCTTGAGGGTTTCGGTTCTGGACAATAATACCTGCATGGCCTCAAGGATGAGCTGGTCTTCGGTTTGGGGTTTGGTGGCGGGTGCGGGTGAACCGCCGTAGCCGCCCGTTTTGCGGATAGAGGGCAAGACCTCCTCGCACACCCACGTTTGGAACTGTTCGGCGGCGGGAAGTTTGGAGCGCATGACAAGGCGGTAGACGTCGGATTCGGGGATGATGTTGATGCCGCGAGGGGAGGAGGTCAAACCTCCTGATTCGGGACCTTTTAGCGTTTTCGCATGGTTGCAATGGTCAATAATAGCTTTTTCAGGTCTGGCAAAACCCAAGCAAGCGGAAACGTCATTCGCCACAAACCAGACGTTCCCCTCATGCCATACCGTCCGAACCTTTTGTCTCGTGACCGGGAAAACAAACGTGCCGGGAGCGGAAGCCCGCGCGGAGGACATAGAGGCGGCGGGAATCGCGGGCAAGGTGGCGGCGGTTTGTTGTTCCTGCTGGCGCTGCTGCTGTGTTTCCGGCTGTTTTACGGCCTTTGACGATACGGTAACGTCATGTACAAGGATGATCTTTCCGGTCTTTTTGTCTACTGTGTAACCCATGCGATAGTCTCCAGCGTCTTTGATTGTCTTGTTTGTATTCATATTCCGAGTTGCCATTGCCACAATGAAAAGGCGGAACCCTTGTTGATGAGGTTCCGCCTTTTGATGTTTCAATGGTGTTGATATGTTCAGGTCAACGTATCAAGCGACCTGAAAAGCTATGAAGCCAATTTCCATTACGGGAACGGCGTGTAAGGAAGCAATCCGCAACGCCGTGTGTTTGAATTTCATATTCCATTATATTATAAGCCTCCTTAGAAACGCGCTTCCCGTCAATAAAATAGGCGCAAGGCTTCCATTCACCATCACGAATAACAAGCATAAATTCCATAGTTCACCTAAGCAAAATCTATACAAGTTCAATATATTCATCATCAGTGATGATTGGATCACAATTTCCGAAACAATGGGACATAATCGAAAGGATGCGGGCATTTTCTTCCCCGTAGATTTCCGGTCTGTCCCAAAAGCCCGTGCCGTGACCGTTGCGTGTCAACCAGAAATCATGCCCCGCTTGTGCTTCAAGGCCGGAAAGGTCTATGTCACTAGTAGAGGCGACAAGCATAAAATAATGACAGTCCCTCACAATGCGGCTGCGGCTTTCAGCGGACAAATTATAGATGTTGTAATGAGTGTCTAACGGCTCCCCGTTATCGTCTGTTCCAGCCCACAAAAGGCATCCGATATAGGCATC
>ERZ838118.2076-NODE-2076-length-22283-cov-3.775553_pt1 | contig 22283 bp, 25 predicted proteins | sample MGYA00519863_ERZ838118 | MGnify/ENA primary metagenome ERZ838118 (study PRJEB31850, sample SAMEA3708827) | human gut metagenome | biome: human gut; feature: human-associated habitat; material: faeces | place: China | collected 2014 ...
CAGGTCTTGCATTTCCATAGTTACTTGGCTTCTTTCTTTATGATCTTTACGGTTATGGGGAGCAGAAGGTGCTCTGGCCTCACCGATTGACGCAATAATCCGTCAAACCATTTATCAATCCACGCCGTTCATCAGCAAGCGGCACCAGCAAAGCGGAGCTGGCTGTTAGAGCAAGCCTGAGACTCTACAATTTACAGAGTTCTGTAATAATAGAATTACATGAATATGTAATTCTATTATTTTAATAAGATATAGTTACTTTCTCTTGGAAGGCGTCAGCAGAAGCGCCCAATCATGGACAACAATGAGAATGGGAATGTCGCTTTCTCGGAGTGCCGTTCTGAGGTGGTCGACTTTCAGGCTGGGGTGATGGAGAGCTCCTGTGGTGTGCGGACGACAAGAGCAAGAACGCTTCCTGAATGCGCTCTTCCTGATATGCGGTTCCCAGCCCACACCTCGGCATTCGGAACGAAAGTACAAAGCAGACGCATACGGCCTTTTTTATGGCAGGCTCAAGAAAAAGTTCATTCTGTTCCATCTGTCTTGTCCATGCGTTCGCCAGAGCCCGCGCATCCTCTACGAAGGTTTCAACCTGAGTGCCTCCTCCGCCGGAGTTTCTCCGTAATCGTGAGCTGTAAGATTTCTGTTGTCCCGATAGAAAAAACAGCGTCTGACCTCGTCGGGCGTGAGCAGGCCATGTTTGGCGGTATGGCGTAGTACATCCTTGAAGTAGAGCCTGTCCACCTCAGCGGGAGAAGAGAAAAACTGTTTGAGGACTTCCCCAAAAGTTTACCTCCCGTTTCAAGGACAAGCTCGGATCCCTTAATAACGGCGTTTCGGTAGACGTCGTACTCCACGCTGTCCGATGTTGCTTGTTTCAGGAGGGCAACACCGGGCCTCCACGGTTTGGGATACAGCGTTTGAAGTGTGCCGTCTGCAACATGCGTCTTCCTCAATATCCCTGTTTCTTGAGCCAGTCGTCCAGTGCTTCCCGCACGATGTCCACTTCCTTCCGGCGTTCATCGAAAGCATACTTGCGAAGACGTTCCGACAATGACCGAGATATGTTGTACATTTTCCTCTGGTCATTTTTTTCAGGTAGGGGTTCCTGTATTCCTGTATTTATATGATTCTGTATTTGTATATTTCTGGAAGTCTGTATTTCTGTAATACCGGGCTCCGTTCTGGCAAACAGCCCGCTGGGGCTCCCTTTCTTTACTTGGTTCTTCCCTCTATCCCCGAGTCCCATAGCATCCCTCCGTCCTTTCCAGAAATTCGGTAGCAAAGGCCGCATAATCTTTTGCGCCGTAACTGCCTCGCTTGTAGCTGAACACATCCTGCCCATTACTGGGGGCTTCCGCAAGGCTCACATTATCACGAATGCGGGTCGAGAACAGCGCGTCTCCCCATTCGTCCGCGAGGGCAGCGGCCACATCTTTGTTGAGTGTCTTTCGGGCATCAAAAAACGTCAAGACGAGCCCGAGGATCGCCAGATCGGGATTGAGATCTCGGACAAGCTCTGCCGTCTGCCTGATGAGCGCGAGTCCCGCCAGAGCGTAATATTCGACTTGTACCGGGACGAGCAATCCGTTCGCCGCATTAAGGGCGTTGACGGTCAAAAGCCCAAGAGAAGGTGGGCAGTCAATCAGCACATAGTCGTATTCGCCCGCAACAGAGGTGAGAGCCTTCTTCAACAGATTTTCCCGCCCCATTCGTCCCGCAAACGCCAGTTCCGCTTCTGCAAGGCGGATGTTGGCTGGAAGAATATCCAATCCCTCTTCCAGCGTGCTCTTCGCTTTGGCAATGGGGGCGCTTCCTGCGAGAACATCGAAAACGGTTCGTTCTAGCGTTTGCGGCTCAAGACCACAGGCGTCGCTCAGATTCCCCTGAGCGTCCAAATCGAGTAACAATACTCGTTTTTTGGCATTTCTGGCAAGCTGAACACCCAGATTATGCGTCGTCGTTGTCTTGCCTACGCCGCCTTTTTGATTGGCTATTGCGCAGATATACATGCTTGCTCTCCTTGTAAATATGCATTTACACTATTACATGTATACGTGATATTGTAAATACATATTTATGTAAATTAGGATAGAGCATAAGACGCGAAGCGTCTTATGAAGGATTCCGCTGTGCGGAATCCTTTAGTAGCTCACCGTCCTCATCAAAAGAGGAAGAGGGTGCGCCGGAGGCGCATCTTCCGCGCCGTCGCTCGCTGCGCTCTCTCCGTCACGGAAGCAGGCCCTTTATTTCCAGATTTCTTTTTTGGCGTTGACACGCCTTTGAGCAGTTCCCCCCGAGGGCTTCTTTCACTTGGTGAAAGCCCTCGGGGGGAACTGCATAAAGGCAGGTTTCAACTCCAGGGAAAAACTCGCAACGTCCAAGGAGGACACGATGGAAAATCTGGAAATGGAAATCATCACAGCGACGAAGGTAGCCGACGAAGACCGGCTGAACTTCTGGCTTCGGCATGTAGGAATGGCGAAGATGCTTGCCTTTGAGCGGCATGTCTACTGTTGGATGCGGAGACTTTGTCCGCATTATGACGGAGGATACTGGAATTTTTATGATTTGAGCAATGGCGGCTTCTACATAGCTCCCGCAGGTGAAAAGAAGATGTGGCTTACATGGCCTGGAAATTATTTTAACGATGAAATGTCGGCAGATGCCGCCGGAATAGTCGTTACTCTCTATGCGCTTAACGATTTTGCCGAACAGATCAGCCCTACTTTTGGAGAAAAGCATCGGCAGCTCTATGACTACATCGAGTCACATTCTGAAGCTCAGGCGATCTACGCGGCCATCGATTAAGAAAAAGTCCTCTGTCGGCAGCCACCGGCAGAGGACATGAAGGGAGTTCATGAGATGAACATCAAGAAATCCGATGAGAGACGATACGCGCAAGACGAGGGTTCCGTCAAATCCTATACGTTTTCGCTGCCCGGAGAATCCGAACCGCGCAGATGTACCTTTCAAGAAATGATGCGGATCATCAAGGAGCGTTGTCCGAACGGTAAGATGAAGGAGAGCTTACTCGCCTAACCTGTTAGCCAGGGGCATCCCATTGGGGTGCCCCGTCATGGAGGTTGTCATGCGTGCTGTCATTTCGGGGCTGAGTACGGTCATGTTGTTTCTCGGCGCGGTATTCTGGCTTGGCGACGAATGGAGGTGGCTTATGGATTTCCTCCTTCAGCTTTTTCTGTTCTGTCTGTTGGGAAAGTTCATACTTGTGCCCGCGTTCTTTTTGGCTACGGCATTCAGGTCCGCACGGATTCTGTGTTTTGGCATTGCGCTTATGATCAGCGTCTTTATCCGCTGGATTGCCATACTGATTTTCGATTTCAGAGTGGATAAGGTGTTTCCTGTCGTTGAGTGCTGGCACGGTATTCCGTACACAATACTTTGCGCCTGGCTCGTCTATCTCGCGCTTTCGCGGACGTCGTTCATGGATGGGGTTGCGGACGGCTTTCGGAGCTAGAGCGAAAAAATCCGGCATTCCCTCGATGGCCCTGACTTTTTGTGCCCAATCGACATGCTCATAGACTTCGAGGATCATCCTGGCGTTTTCATGTCCCATGATCTCTGCGCTAGCTTGATGTCGGCTCCAGACCGGATGGAGTAGGTTGCGTAGGCGTGGCGCAGATCATATGGCCGGATAGCCCTGATGCCTGACTTCTGGAGTGCAGTTTTCCATGCGGCGGCTATTTTCCGGACCGGCTTTCCCGACCAGTTGATGACATATGGACAGTCCGCGTCTTGGTGTTGCCAGCGGGCGAGAGTGGGGATCAGATCCTTACGAATGGGAAGGTCTCGTTTTTTCAGTTTGCTACCCTTGTTTGCGTTGGGCATACTGATGACGCCGTGTGTGAGGTCCACATCATCCCATTTCAGGGAAAAGAGTTCACTCGGGCCGATGCGGGCACCCGTATAAATGCCAAGTAGGATGACGCGCTGGATATGCGGGGCAGCGACGCGCAGGAGTGCATTGAGTTCTGAGACGCTCGGCGGGGGATTCCTTCTGGCTCTTCCTTTTGAAACGGAACAGATCTCAATGGTTGAAGACAGGTATCCTTCTTTTTTCCAAAATTCGCTACAGAGCGTTGCAAAGAAATGCGCCTGCGGATGATGGATTGGGCCATGCCAGACATTTTCTGGGATTTGCAGAAGGCCAGAATTTTTTTGGGTTATGACGATATCGGTCTATTTTCCATAAATTCGACTAGCGGTCTGGCATGATATACATCTTGCTTGATTGTTACCGGGCGTTTTGAGCACAGCCTGAAGTGGTGATCGAACAGTTTCCGGATTGTGATGTCTGGCCACCGTGTCCCCGGAGGAACACGCCCGCTTAATTGGGGGGGTGTATGGCTACCTTTTCCCAACAAGTAACCTGATGGGTAAATTGCAAAGAACATGCACAGGAAAAGCTATCATCGCATATGGCCTGCCAATAAAGGTTCGGCGGTAGTGCCTAGGCGAAGGAGGCCCATCCTGGCGAGGTATATATGTAACCGCCTGGCGAGAGAATGCAACACTCACGACCGGGGAGGCCCTGCACGAGCTTCAGGGCGTCGGTGGGAGGGAGGATGGACAGCGCGGTCGCGAGGGTGTCCGCCTCCATCGCCGTGCCTGCGACGACCGAGACGCTTCCCACGGCGGGGCTGAAGCCGGAGGCCGGGTTGATCAGATGGTGATGCCTGCGCGAGGCATCATAATAGATTTCGTAACTGCCGGACGTCGCAATAGCCTTGCCGGAAAGCGAAAGCTCGCCCGCATAGGCAGGCCCCGTGGGTGACTGCACCGCAACCCGCCACGGCACACCCGGCGACTTATGCCCCGAGGCCATGATGTCCCCGCCCGCATTCACGAGATGGTTCTTCACCCCGGCGGACGTCAGCACGGCGGAAACCCGGTCCGCAATATACCCTTTGGCGATGCCGTCCAGCGTGATGCCCATACCCGAACGAGCAAAGGACAGATCCGCTCCCGAAACCTGAAGTCCCCGGCGGCCCACCAGCGCGCGGGCGGCCCGAAGCTCCGAATCGTCCAGCGTCAGCTCGCCGGAGGGATTGCGGTGTGCCCGGAAGAGATCGATCACCGGCTGCACCGTCACATCGAAACTCCCGCCCGTCAGTGCGCCGTAAAACAGCGACCGGTTCACCACCCGTACCAATTCGGCGGGCGCGGCCCGCAGACGGCCCGCACGGTTCAGCTCGCTCACCGGCGTGCCGCCGTCGTGCCGGCTGAACACCCGCTCCAGACGCGACGCCTCCGCAAAGGCCAGACCCAGCGCGTCCGACGCCTGCATAGAGGAAACGCCCGCCACCGAAACGTCCACGAACGTCCCGAGCATCACTTTCGTCTCGCGGGACACGGCGGCCTGCGCAAGTCCCGGAACCCCTAGCCACAACCCGGCTCCGGCGACGCCCGCCATGCCGAGGAATACCCGTCTCGTCATCATGATACATTCTCCTTCGCTGCGGGAGCGGGGGACGCTTCCGGGGCCGCCGGGGCGGACTGAACCGGAGCGGGCGCGGCCTTTCCCTGGGATGCCGGGGCGGCCTGCGCTGCGGACTTCGCGTCCAGCGGCTTGCCCGGAGCCGACGTCGCGCCGGCGGGGGCTTCGGACTTCAGAGGCGCGCTCGGACAGAGCACCCGCAGGGCCTCGCGCGCGCACGCGGCGGCGCAGGCTTCCCCGCATTCCGGGCCGTAGGTCAGACAGACCTTATGATTGATGTGGATGCGGTCGTTCTCCAGCGTGACCGCATCGGCGGGACAGCTCTTGACGCAACGCCCGCACTTGATGCAGCCGACCTTGCAGACTTCCGTCACGGCCTTGAGCCTGTCCTTGGTGGAACAGAAGACCATCACCCGGGCGCGAGCCGGAACGAGTTCCAGCACGTTGCGGGGGCAGGTTTCCGCGCACTTTCCGCAGCCCGTACACTTGGAGGCGTTCACCCACGCAAGGCCACCCCGCACTTCGATGGCGTCGAAGGGGCACACCTGCACGCAGTCCCCGAAGCCGAGGCACGAATAGGAGCACGAATCCGAACCGCCCACCAGACCGGCGGCCGCCGCACACGAAGGCATACCCTGATAATCGTAGCGCAGGGCCACGTTGCCCGCCACCTTGTCACAGCGGCGGAACGACACCAGCGGATCCGAGGCCGCCACCGTCTTGCCGGTCAGTTCGCCCACCGCAATGCTTGTTTCCGCACCTCCGGCGCAGCAGCGGTTCGCGGGCACGGTGGGGTCCGTCGCCACGGCGGTTGCGTAACCTTCGCAGCCCGCATAGCCGCAGCCGCCGCAATTCGCGCCGGGCAGGGCCTCCAGCACGGCCTGCACGCGCGGGTCTTCCTCAACATGGAAGACGCGGGACGCCACGGCGAGCACCGTCGCCGTCACCAGCCCGAGCCCGAGGAGCACCAGTACCGATATCATAACCATAACGGTTTTCCTTTTCTATGAGGTCATACCCTTGAAGGCCATGAAGGCCAGCGACATCAGCCCCGCCATGATCAGCGCGATGGGGGTTCCCATGAGTGCCTTGGGCACACGGCAGGTGTCCAGCCGTTCGCGGATGCCCGCCATGAGGATGAGCGCGAGCATGAAGCCGAGGCTCGACGCCACCGCGTAGAGCAGCGAGGTGGTCAGGTCGTACTCCTCGCGCTGCACGAGGATGGTCACGCCCATCACCGCACAGTTGGTGGTGATGAGCGGCAGGAAAATGCCGAGCGCGGAATACAGCGGCGGGATAGCCTTCTTGAGGAACATTTCCACAAACTGCACCAAACCCGCGATCACGAGGATGAACACGATGGTCTGCAAGTAGCCAAGCTCGAAGGGAACCAGCACATACCGCTGCATGAGCCACGTGCACAGCGTCGCCATGAAGATGACGAAGATCACCGCGCTGCCCATGCCGACGGCGACCCCCTTGTCGCGGGAACAGCCGAGGTACGGGCAGTTGCCGAGGTACTGGGCCAGCACGATGTTGTTGACAAAAATGGCGGAGATGAAGAGTTCGAAGACACTCATGATTTGCCTCCCGAGCAGCCACCACAGGACGCGCAGCCGCTGGAGATGTTTTCGGGTTCTTCCCGGCCTTTGCGCTTGGCCTGCCAGCGGTTGATCAGATTCATGGCAGCAAGGATCAACCCGAGGCAAAGAAACGCGCCCGGAGCCTCGACCATAACAGAGAAGGGCCTGAACCCCTCCCACATCACCGGCGTCCCGAACAGCGTTCCAGCCCCGAACACTTCGCGGATGGAACCGAGGAAAGTCAGGGACATGGTGAAGCCCAGCCCCATGCCCAGACCGTCCGCGATGGCGAGCGGGACCGTGTTTTTGGCGGCGAAGGCTTCGGCCCGGCCCAGGATGATGCAGTTCACCACGATGAGCGGCACGAAAATGCCGAGCTGCTGGTACAGCGGGTAGGCGTAGGCCTGCATGAGCAGTTCCACGGCAACCACGAGCGACGCGGAAATGGCGATGAAGCAGACGATGCGGACTTTTTTGGGGATGATGTCGCGCACCAGCGAGATGAGCATGTTGGAGAGCACGAGCACGAAGATGACCGCCAGCCCCATGCCAAGGCCGTTGTCGGCGGTTTTGGTCACGGCGAGGGTCGGGCACAGCCCGAGCACCAGCCGGAACGGGGGAAGCTCGGTCCACAGGCCCTTGGTGAATTCCTTGACGAGTTGCTGCATAGCTTTCCCCTTACTGCCAGGCCTTGACGATTTCAGGCTTGAGCGCCGCATAGACCTTCGCGGCGTTGCCGAGCGCGGTCACCACGCCGGTGGAAGAAATGGTCGCGCCGGAAACGGCGTCGATGTCCCCGCCCTGCGACTTGAGCCGCGCGTCGGCGGGTTTGCCGGTAAACTGTCCGGTGAAGGCCGGGTCCGCCACACGCGTGCCGAGTCCGGGGGTTTCTTTCATGGTGGTGATCCCGATGCCGGTGAGGGTGTCGCGGTTCACGTCGTAGCCGACCATGACGCCCACGTCGCCACCGAAGCCCTTCCCGAAGTGCTCCAGCGCGACGGCGACGAGCTTGCCGTCCTTCTTGCCGGGGAACACGGTCACTTTCGCGCCGTCGAGCGTGAACGTCTTGCGCTCCGCGATGGGCGAGTTGTCGATGTCGGCAAAAACCTTCAGGATCGCAGGCCCCTGCACATAGGTGAGCACCTGCTCCTCAATACGCGGGGCCGTGGAGATCTTGAGGTAGGAGAGCGCGAACCCGGACAGGCCGCAAATCGAGGAGAGCACCACAATCATTCTGATGATGGCAAGCATGACCTACCTCGCTCCGAACGGTTTGGGGTGGATGGAATCGAGCAGCGGGGCCAGCAGGTTGATCAGCAGGATGGCGAAGGGCACGCCGTCCGGATAGATTCCGTAGACGCGGATGATGATCACCATCGCCCCGCCGATGAGTCCGTAGAGCATCATGGGGATTTGCCGTCCCGGCGAGCTGGCCCACTCCGTGGCGAGGAAAAAACCGCCGAGGAAGGTGGAGCCGGTGCACAGGTGGAAGAAGGGGGTGGCGAACCGCTCGGCATCGATCACGTTGTACAGCGCGGCGGTGAGGAACACGCCCACAAAGAAACTGAGGGCGATTTCCCAGCGGATGGTGCCTCGTGCGGCGAGATATGATCCGCCGATGAACAGTGCGCCCGCCTGCGAAGCGCCCAGCCCGCCGATCTGGTTGCCGAGGAGAAGGTCGGTCAGGTCGATGTGGCTGACCGCTCCGGCTCCGAAATATTTGAGCCGCACCAGCGGATCGATGAAGCTGGTGTCGAGCTGCATGGAGTTCGGGTCCATGAGCGCGGGCCACGAGACGTACAACATGGCCCAGCCGACGAGCGCGGTGTTGACAGCGTTGGCTCCCAACCCGCCGAAGGCCATCTTGCCGAGGCCAATCGCCAGTGCTGCCCCGAGCATAACCAGCCACCACGGGGCGTTGGCGGGCAGCAGGAATGCGAACAGCAGGCAGGAAACCGCTCCGGAAAAATCGTCCACACTGATATCCTGGCCCATGATCTTCTGACAGAGCGCCTCGGTGGCGATCCCGGTCACCATCGCCAGTGCCATAACCCGCGCCGCCGGGATGCCCCAGTGCCACACCGCCATGAACGCCGCCGGAGCCAGTGCCAGCAGCATCGCGTAGCTCGCTTTCTTCACCGTCCGCCCGCAGTGCCAGAACGGCGGCGCGCTCACCGCCAGCAGTACCGGCTGTTGATTCGTTTGCGACATCGGCCATATCCTCCTGAAAGCTTCCCTCTCGCATCCCCAGGTTCCACCCCTCTCCTTTCAAAGACGGTTGTAAGGGGGGCGGGGGCGGTTTGGAAGTCCGTTCCTGTTTGGAGCGCATCGGGCCGCGAATGGTTTTCTTTACGCTTTATCAGTACGTAATAGATAGTTACGTAAAACCGTTCGCCTTGGACACGCTCCCTGTTCGTCTTTCTCAGCGGTGCGGAGACGATTCCCCGTTCCCGTTCGTTTCCTGTGCCGTACGGAGAAAAGGCTCCGTTCCGGTCTGCTTTTCCAAGCGGGCCGGAATAGGTTTGTTTTCCGGACGCTCTTCCCCGGCAGAGGGGTTTCCTCCCCCAAGTGGCATCATAAAAATGCCGTAACATCAGTTCATTGCTAAAAATATCTGTTTTCAAGAAACCTAAAAGGCAGAGCCGCCCTTCTGGGATTTTCTCCCTAGAGTTGCTTCGTCTTCAGTTCGACCAGTCCCTTGTCCCGCTCCATCTCCGCAAGCTTGCGCTTGGCGAGGCGGATGTACTGGAGGACGGGGCGCCGGGCGATGCAGACATACCCGCAGAGGCCGCACTCCAGACAGGATTCGATGTGCTCGGCACGGCAACGTTCGTGCAGAGCGAACTCCGCGTATCGGCTGAGGTTGCTCGGCTTGAGCCGCGCCGGACAGACCAGCACGCACGCCCCGCAGCTTACGCAGGGGCTGTGCCCTTCCATCGGTGGGATGGTTCCGGCCTCGACTACGAAAATGCCGTAGGTCCCTTTGGTGACGCTGCGGTCGAGCCGGTCGAGGCTCTCGCCGCGCAACGGGCCGCCGCGCACCACCGTGTCGCCGTCCTTGAGCCGGATGTTGGCGAATTGCAGCAGCTCCCCGATGGTGGAGCCGTCGCGCACGATGTAGTTGCCCGAGTGTTCGTAACTGCCGATGGTGACGACCGTTTCGATGAGCGGACGTCCGAGGCGGCCCACGCGCCCGAGGCTCCAGATGTTGTGCAAGCCCACGATGCCCACGCCCTCGGGGTTCTCCTCGCCGGTCACGGCCTTGATCACCAGCTGGTCTACGCTGTTGGGATATTCCGGCTCGACATAGGCCAGCGGGATGCCCTCATAGGCCACCTTGGAGCCTTTGGGCACGGCGAGGATCACATTGTCCGCGCGGGCCATGCGGCGGTGCAGCTCCATGCCCGTCCGCAGGTTCTCCACGTGCGACACAAGCATCGGTTCCGCCCACGTTACGCCGGGATCGGGGTTCAGGGCGTTGATGATCAGCGTCTTGCACCGCCGCCCAAGAGAGCGGGTGTTCACGCCCATCTTTTTCACAGCGAGGGCCAGCTCATCGCCTTCCAGCCCCTGCCCGAGCAGGTCCACGGGCTCCACTTCTGGGGCGTCCTTGGAAGGGTCGGTGGCGGTCAGGAACACGCTGCGTTCCGTGATTTCGCTGATTTCGCCGTGGATGGAGGCGAAGAGGTCGCCCTTGTCCGGTGCAGGATGCTCCCCGAGGAGCATACCCGGATAGACGGGGGTTTTCCTTTTCAGACCGGGAACCAGCGTGAAACCTTCCCGGTTGAGCCTGACCAGCTTGGGCGACGGCCCGTAGCTGAAACGCTGCGTCACCCCGTAGACGAGATGGAAACGGGGATCGTTGAGGATCTGGAAACGTTGCTTCATGACAGTCCGCCTATTTCGTGTGGCACTGGTTGCACTGGTCCTTGCGGAACGGCCCCTTGCCGTGCTTTTCGTGGCATTTCATGCAGTTGCCGTGGAGGGCCGCCATGCGGTCGGGGATGAGCTCCGAGGCCTTGACGTTTCCGTGGCAGACCGTGCAGTAGGCATCGCCGGGGTTCACGTCCACGGGCTGCCCGGAGGCGGACAGCTTGCGGTTGTCCGTAAAGGGATGGCAGCTTGTGCAGCCCTTCATACCCACGTCGAACCATTCCTGATGGCAGTCCGCGCACTTGGCATGTGCCGCAGTCTTCATGTCGGGGATGTCCCCCATCGGCTTGTCGAGGTGGCAGGCCGTGCAGCGGGCGGGTTCCGGCTCGATGTCGGCGTTGGCATGATGGCAGTCCGTACAGGAAAGGTCGTACTCCTCGGCATGGGCCGCGTGGTCCCACTTCGCGGGCGCGCTGCCCATGTGGTGGCAGGTCGCGCAGGTCGTCTCGTCGTCCGCAAAGGCAGCGACGTGATCCTCCCGGAAGGAGCCGTCGAAGTCGACGCCGTGGCACGCGCCGCAGGGCTGGACATTTTCGCGCGCCTCCGCCGATTCGTGATGGCAGGTTTCACAGGCTACCTTGTAGTCTTCAGCGTGCCTCCGGTGGTCGAACACGACCCGTCCCCCGGCGTTTTCGAGCAGGAGGCGGACAGGCGTTTTCCCAACCGTGTCATGAGTATAGCCTACGACCGCCACCACGGCCATCAAACAGCAAAAAACGGTGACAAAGACATGACGTCTTGGCATGACAAACATTCCTTACCTTAAAATACGAGGGATTGATAAGGCCGCGGAGTACCGGGGCAGGGTACCCGGAAAAGGGGACGGCTGACGGTGTTGACACCGTTTCCATGTTAGGCGGCATAGCCGAATCGGGCATTGGATATCTATGCCCGCCCCCTGCGGTTACGCACCGCCGTTCCGGCGCAATGTCCCGAGCCTATTCATCGTATGGATAGCCGGATGCGACGAACTCCTTAACGTGACGTGGATTGGGGTATACTCCTTTCGCGGTCAGCTCCTTGAGCGCGCCGGATTTGTCAAACCATTTGGTATGCAACAGTTCTTCCGATTTATGGCCGAGCGGCTTGCCGAGATAGGATTCGTACAGTGTCCGCACTTGCGCGTTGTCTTGGGAAGCTCTTTTGGAGAATTGTTTGTCGGCACCGTAGACGCCATTGATACGATCTCCCATGTACTCCTTGAATGCTTTTACCGCAGCTGCGGCCTTGCCGGTCATGCGGATACCGAGAAGGATTCCCCCTGAAAGCATACAGGCTCCCTTTAGAAAACCGCGCCGGGTCACAGTGGCGAATGACATGGCCTTTCTCCTTTAAACGTTGGCAGATTGGGCGAGACGTTTCCTGAATCCAGCGAAGAAACCGAGGGCGTTGCGCTCAAGCGAGGCGAACAGGGACGGCATAAGCGGCTGTCCTCCGCCGCAGACGCATCCCCCGGGGCAAGCCATGAATTCGATGAAATGGTACGGCGAGTTCCCCGCCTTCACCTGATCGCAGATCTCGGCGAACCGTTTGGCTCCATGCACGACGGCAAGGCGGAGTTCCGTGCCGTCCAGGGTCACGGTATATTCCTTGAGACCGCTCAGCCCACGGACCTGTTTGAAATCCCATGAATCCGGACGGATTCCGGTAACGGCCTGATATGCGAAGCGCAGTGCCGCCTCCATGACGCCTCCGGTCACGCCGAAGATGGTGGCTCCGCCTGTGGATTCTCCCATCAGGCTGTCGCGTTCTCCGTCCGGGAGGCTGGCGAAATCAATGCCTGCCTTACGGATCAGGTAGGCCAGTTCACGGGTCGTCAGAGTGGCGTCGATGTCTTGCTGTCCGCTGGAATTGAGTTCCGGACGCAATCCTTCGTATTTTTTGGCGATACATGGCATGATGGACACTGTATAGATGTCCTTGGGAGCGTATTGCATCCGCTGCGCGCCGTAGGTCTTCGCCAGCGCACCGTTCATGCCGATGGGAGACTTGCAGGACGAAAAATGCGGCAGCAGTTCCGGGTAGAACGTTTCGGCGTATTTCTGCCAGCCGGGGCAGCAAGATGTGAACTGGGGAAGATCTTTTTGGCCGCCCAAGCGTTCCACAAACTCAGACGCCTCTTCCCATATGGTGACGTCTGCCGCGAATTCCGTGTCCCAACAGTGAGAGAAGCCCAATGCCTTGAGGGCGGACAGCATCTTCCCAGTAGTCACAGTTCCGACAGGCAGGCCAAAGGCTTCGCCGAGCGCATAGCGTACGGACGGAGCCGGCATGGCCACGCATTTCACGTGGCTGTCCTTGAGCTTTTCTTCCAGTTTGGGGACCCATGATCGAACCTCGTATATCGCCATCGAAGGACAATGGGTCAGGCACTGACCGCAATTGATACAGAGCTCCCGGTATTTGATGGTATGCGGCTCGAAAGTTTCCCCGTAGATGGCTCCAGTAGGGCAGTATTGTTGGCACGTATCGCACCCGATGCACTTTTCCTGATCGATCTCAACAAAGGTCAGGCTGTCAGGTTGTACCCCTGTTTCGGGCACATTGAGTTCGTATTCGACATGTTCCATAACGACACGTGTCATTCTATCCTCCTGTCGCTCATAAGGTTACAAAAACCTGCTCCATCCCCGGCGCGCCACGATGACATCCTCCCCGTGCCGCATGGAGTTTGGGGAATGGAGTGTTGGCTTTCCATAGGATATAGGAATCCGCCGGATGCTCGCCGACATTAAGGGGCACCGCCGTTGCGGGCAGACGAATGCGGAGAGCATCCACGATATGGGCAAGGTGTTGCTGGTCTTCTGGATCCCACCCGACTGGAGAACGGTAGTGTTACGGTACGTTCCGCTTTCAAAGATAGCCCCTTCGGCAAGGTGGTGGCGGTGTGGCGTGGGGTTGGCCGAGTGCAGCCCGCAATAGCGGCAGTTCCGTTCATAGTGGTCCGAGAACTCGATCCGCCCGCAGACAAAGGTATGCGTCCCCTCCTCGCGTTGGCGCTCCTCACTTGCACGGGCGCAGAGCTCCGTGTAGGGCGTTTTGAACAGCTGTTTAGAAGAGCTTCCTGGAACATGGCTGCCTCCCCCCAGAACTGGCGGCTAAAACCTGAAATCTCGCTGTCCGGCCGCGATTTTCTCCAGACTTTCGGCCGCGATGTGCCTGATCCTCTCGTTCGGAATGTTGCCCAGTTCCCTCCGGATCAGCGCCGAACCGGTACGTCGCGCCTGTTCGGAGGCGTAGTCCTCCAGATACTCCTTCAAAGTCATCAGCGCGTTGGGATGACAGCAGTCGGCAATTCTGCCGCTTTTGCACAGCGCCATGAATCGGTCGCCCGTCCTGCCCTCCCGGTAACAGGCCGTACAGAAGCTCGGAATGAAGCCGAGCTCCATCAGCCAACAGACGACCTCGTCCAGTGTCCTGTTGTCGCTGACGTCGAACTGGGCCGAATTTTCCTCTTCGGAGTCCGGAGAACCGTACCCGCCGACGCTGGTTTTCGACGCGCCGCTGATCTGGGATACGCCGAGCCGGATGACCTTTTCCCGGGTGGCCTTGCTTTCGCGGGTCGAAATGATCATGCCCGTATAGGGGACGGCAAGCCGCAGGCAGGCGCAGATCTTGGCAAATGTTTCGTCGTCGATGCCGTTGCCGAACTCGTCGGGATCGATGTCGTCAGCCCGCTTCACCCGGGGTACGCTTATGGTGTGTGGGCCGACGCCGTGTACGGCTTCAAGATGCTCCGCGTGCATCAGCAGCGCGGCGAACTCGTAGCGATACCTTTCGAGGCCGAACAGGACACCGATGCCCACATCGTCGATTCCACCCTGCATGGCTCTGTCCATCGCTTCGGTATGATAGGCATAATTGTGCTTCGGCCCCGCCGGATGGAGCTTCTCATAACTCTGCTTGTGATACGTTTCTTGGAACAGAATGTAGGTCCCGATTCCGGCGTCCTTGAGTTTTCTGTAGTTCTCGGCGGTGGTTGCGGCTATATTGACGTTGACCCTGCGGATCGACCCATTCCTGTGTTTGACGCTATATATGGTCCTGATGCTTTCCAGAATGTATTCAATGGGATTATTGAGGGGATCCTCGCCGGATTCTATGGCGAGTCGTTTATGCCCCATGTCCTGAAGAGCCGTCACTTCTCGGACGATGTCTTCCTGCGTTAGTTTTTTCCGCGCAATATGCTTGTTTTTCGCATGATATGGACAGTAGGAGCAGCTGTTTATGCAGTAATTCGACAGATACAGTGGTGCGAACATCACGATGCGGTTGCCGTAGATATCCTGTTTGATCCGCTCAGCCAGCGCATAGATTTTCTGAATCTTTTCCGGCACATCGCAGGCCAGAAGAACGGATGCTTCGCGATGAGAGAGCCCCTTCTTTCGTTCCGCCTTTTCGATGATGGAATCGACCAGCCCGAGGTTGTTCCTGTTCTCTGACGCGTATGCTATCGAGGCGAGGGCTTCGTCGTGGCATATGAACTCTTCGGCATTCAATGACGACGGATTATACATGGCTTATGTCCTTGTCATGGTGTTTGATGGAACGGTATTCCCATAATGCCTGTTTGATGCCGGACCTTGTCCATCTCACAACTATTTGGATATAATGAATATAAAATACTATTTTAAAGCCTACGCCCTCGTGTTACTTTTGTCAATATAATGTTACGAAAAAAGCGATTACGTTCTCCAATTCACAATAGTTGACTCGCGGAACAAGTATCCCACTGGAATCACTATCACCAGTTCTGGGTATATTGCTCGTGATATGGTTTTCCCATTACATTCCATCCCGTTATCTCTACCAGAAGGCCATGAGTTGGAAGGCCAGGTAATCACTGTTCCAACGAGGATCGAAGCGCCCACGTTTTTGACGAACTTGTGTAGGATTAAAGCTGATTCCACTAGCAGCCAGACTCGGCAAGGCCAGTCCAATTTTTTGTTGCAACTTGTCTGGTTTTATTTCATCTTTTTGATTTATGCTGATCGTAGGATACTTTTAGGCATACAGGCGTCACGAAGAAGACATCCGTTGAAGGATTGGGAGAACAGGAGTTCATAGGCGACGAAGAAGAACCCGCCGATGAACAGATATGGCTTGGAAAGTGTCTTGAGGTCAGGAATGCCCTGTTTCCGAAACAGCAAAAGCGCGCCGAGGCTATAGACCGAAGCGGCGCCTAGTGTTGCGCCTAAGGCTTCGGTTACGCTGCGCTAAGCGCAATTAGCATACTCCATATCAAAATGGCGCAAAAGCCGCACAGGTTTGCCTTTATTGGACTCATTGTTTGTTTTTTTCCGTATGATGAGACAAGTCCGGTACACGGAATGAGCGTGTACCGGACTCTGTTTTTATTTCCAGATGGATTCGGCAATTTCCTTTATGAAAGCGATCTTAGTCCATTGCTCCTCTTCTGTCAGCAGGTTTCCTTCTTCCGTGGATGCAAAACCGCATTGAGGGCTGAGGCACAGTTGGTTGACGGGCAGATAGTCCGTAGCTTCCCGGATCCTTTCAATGATGGACTGCTTGTCTTCAACAAAAACATAATCGCAGAAAGAAAAGTCGCCCACAGTGACGAAGGAAAGCCGTGTGCCATGCTGAATCTTCCAATGCCGTTTTTCAGCTCGTCCACCGTGTTGCGGAGCTGTCCTTCGGAAAGTTCTCCTTTCCAATACCCCTCAAGGACTTTCTTGAGTTCGCGGTTTCGCCCGATACGGGGAAAAACCAGAATGTACGTTTGCATTGCGTGTTTTTTTCTACTGTTAAAGTTGAAAACAGCCGTGAAGAGTGTTAATGGCTGTCCAGCAGGCTGTTTTCTAACCCAGAAATTCGTCCTTCAATCAGTTGAGCGCTCGGCAACGGCAATCCCACAGCGGCCTTTATCGGCACACGGCTGAACCGTACAGTTCATTCCTGCTCTTTTGCCGTATCCTGAAAACACATATCCCATGCCCGCGAGAATTCCCGGTCGGCAAAGGCTTCGGCAAGGCCTTGCATCTGCTTCAGCCGCAGTACTTCATCTGGTTCCATACCGAGTTCTGTGCCTATCCTTTCGTTTGTCCAACTGTGATTACGGAGTAGCGTCACGAGCCTCGCCGTCAGCTCTACTTGATGCGTACCCCGCGCCATATTGTGCCTCACAGTGGAAGTGATACGATCCTCAATACTCTTGTCGAGCCTGACCACGGGTAAATATCCGCCAAGGCTTTCCCGTATCTGTACATCCGTCTTCGCTACCTGCCGCCGATGAAAACCATCCACCACGACATGCCCCTTGCCGTCGTGGGCCACCACAACGGGCATCGTGAAACCGTCCTTGTGGATTGACAACTTGAGCAGCCGCATTTCGGGAGGTGCCACTTTATTGGGATTGTAGTCATTTCCCCGGACGTCATCCACCGGAACGAGCTGCGGACATACCACCGGATGTGGAATATGAAGATAAGACGCAGCCAGAGAAACGATACGATTGTACACGTCAACGCGTCTATCCAGATCGCTTTCTTCTGCCTTAAGGGCACACTCCAGTTCGGTCAATAGTTCATCAACGTTCACACGTAAGGTCCTTCTCAAAGCGCACGAAGCGTCCGATTTTTCGGGCAGGGGCAAAACCATATCGCAGATACAGTTCCTTTCTCGTCCAATAATCCGTGGTTGTCAGATGTGCCGTACCGCTTTTCCGGGCACACTCAAGGCAATGTTCCAGCACGGGAATGTCTGCTCCCTCCTCAAGCGCGTATAAATGGAGGATGCGGGTCCGTGTCCGTCCGAAGCGCATTGATCCGAACGCCACAACATGCCTTGCTTCCCCATCCGTTGCGATGAACCAGAGGCGTCCCGGCTCGGAACTGATGGTCCCTCCCAACTTTTCCCAAATAACAGAATTTGTCGCGTATTCTCCCAGCAGCCCGAAGAGTTCCCGGTTCCTTGCCGGATCATTTTCATGCTTGAATTCCAGCAATTCCATCATAGCTCCATGTATTTCATAATGGTCTGCGCCTGCCGCTCCATATCGCGCTTCGTCTGGCCAAAACTCAACCCTTTGCACCAGTAATCATTTTTCAGCAATGTCTTGCAGATACGCCGCCAACTTGGGGCTTTGCGGCGGGACTCCAGTTTCGGATCGGCCTCCTGCGGAATTTCTTCGAAACCGTGCTTCGCCCACCATTTCAAAAAGGTGTTGATTTTCTCTCTGTAGTGCTCCGCCGTGGGTGGAGGCATGGTGTCGAGCAGAAACTCGGCATAACTCCTCCATGTGTGCCCCTCCGGAAGACGGATACGGATGTTGCCGAGCACGTTTCCGGAAAGTTCCACATAACGATTGCCGAAATTGGCCCCCTGCACACGCCCGACCACTCTGGACCATGTTTCCGGTTCCAGCATTTTGAACAGCCAGAGCCCTTTGCGCTGATCGTCACCGTACGGCTGGCAGAGGCGCATTTGGTGGATGCCTACGCCGGCCAGGTGCATAAGATCGTAAATCTTGTTGTAGTCCCATCCCTGCCGGCCTGTGGCCGTCCATACGTCTTCTGTTTTCCAGTCATAAATCGGATAAACATTAACGACCCCGGAAGGAGTTACAGTGCTCCAGCTTCTTCCGTTCCACCGGCGTTTGGTCGTAGAGGCAATGGTCCGAAAGCGATTCAGGGATTCGTCGCACCGGATGGCCACTACTGAGGCACAGGAACGCCCCTCCGCGAAATGCTCTGCAAATAGGGGGACGAACTCTTCGAATTCCATTCCCCGCCTGAACCATGAAAAGTATGTTTCGTCTGCGATGACACCGGGATGAGTGGGAAGTTTGCGAACCCACAAATCCCTTGCATCGGGGTCCCAGCATAGCCAGTGCGGTTGAATTTGTGATACGGAATTCCTCAGATGAATAGGCAGGCATATCCAGTGCGGACGGACATCGGGTCTGGTCATGATGCGGGTGACGAAGGCATCGGTATGTGCGTACCACGCCTCCAGATCAATGTGCAGCACGTCAAGCGGAAGACGGCCTTTTTCACGGGCAATGTCCAGTGCGAGCTGGACGACGACCCCGGAATCCTTTCCGCCAGAAAAAGAAACAAATACTCGCTCGAAAGCGTCAAAGACTTCCTCCAGCCGAGAGCGTGCCGCAGTGAACACATCCATGCCGAGCCAACGCTTCATACCGCATGCTCCATCAGTTTCCTTATGGCGTTCCGGTTCCCGTTCAGCCTCCTGACTTCCCTCTTGAGTTCCTCAAGTGCATCGGCTTTTCGGGCAAGCGCCGAACGAATGCGTTCGTCAAACCGGCTTTCACCCTGAAGGGTCACGTAGCATACGCTGTCCTTCTGGCCTATTCGGTAGCATCTGTCTTCAGCCTGAAGTCTGAGCGCATATCGCCAATTTTCGGAATAGAAAAAGACTTGATGCGATTCCGTCAGCGTCAGCCCGTACCCTCCGGTCCCCTGCGTCGCCACAAGTACGCCGCCTCTTTTTTTCCAGAGATCAATCTTCGCCGCTCGCTCCGTCGCCGGAACCCTGCCGTGAAGAGTATATACCGGTATCTGCGGAAACGCCGTGGGAAGCGCCTCATTCAGCGCAGCGATTGATTCGAGATAGTTGGCCCAGATGATCACATGGCTGGTTCTGAATTGCCTGAGTTCATTGAACAAGGTATCTATTCTCCGATTCCTTAGACGCCTTACGCCTAGAAAGCCGGATGGCAAAACGCCACAGGAAACGGCGTGCAGTCCGCTGAACAAACGGAAAATCGCCATATTGAGATCGGATAGCCCATAGCGATTGATCTCGTCCAGGAAACGGGTCTTTACTGCCTGGTAAAGGCTTGTCTGCTCTTCAGAAAAACTGCACAAAATACGACGATACAGTTTCGGCGGCAACTTCAGGCAATCTTCCTTGCTGACCTGATAGACATAGGGGGCTATGGCGCGGCAGACTTCATCAAGGCTGACGCCTTCAACTGGAAAAGCCTGCTTTCGGTCTTGAAAAACAGCAAGAGCACTCTGGAAGGCATGCCTTGAGGGATACCCTAGAATCAATGGAGAAAGGAATTCCATCTGCGTATACAGGTCTTCGATTCCCTGCTGGATCGGCGTTCCGGTAAGAATCAGCCGATACGGTGCCCGGGTACCGAACCCTATAAGACGCCGTGTCCGTTTCGCCCGATGGCCTTTGATGTAGGTTGACTCGTCAACCACAAGAAAAGTTCCACCGTCGATCAGCCTGTCAAGGACATAGGCCACACGGGGAGACCTCCCGAGGCTTTCCAGGCCGACAAGATACCACATGGCCTGCGGTATGTTCTCTTCTCGTGTCCGGGGACCCACCATGTGAATATCTGTATCGATGCAGGACGTGTGCCGGAGGATTTCCCTTCTGGTTTCCTCCATGAGGGATACGGGACAGCACCAGACACATTTTACAATACGCTTCCTGCGAAGCCAGATGAGCTCAAGGGCCGTACGAGTTTTTCCTGTTCCCATATCCATAAACAGGGCTCCGACCTTGAGCTGCGAGAGCTTTTCTATCGCCGCCCGTTGATGGGCATAGGCAGTCGTCGTCAGTTTCCAGTCAGCGCTTGAACCGATCATCGAAGCTATTCCTCTATCTATAAAACTATAACAGTTTTTATAACAACGATGAAGGGCTGTCAAAATAGGAGTTATGATTAAACGGACATGTAGAGAACATTCGTGGATTACGCCGAGAACGTTGCTCTGGAACCCTGGCAGATTATGTCGGAGAGTGCGAACAAACCCAGATCACATTTATATGCGCTCGGTATCCGAGCCAAGCCATAACGACAAATAACCTCAAGCGATTTTTCTTGGCATTATCATTCACAAAACTAGGTTCAAGACTCATTAATTACAAAAAGTAAAAAAGTTGGTTAGTTATGCTCAGGGAGGGTGCCATGAGCCAACTTTTCTATCTTTCCTCCGAACAGCTTGAACGTATCAAGCCATTCTTTCCTCTTTCGCATGGCGTTTCACGCGTCGATGATCTGAGAGTGCTCAGCGGAATCATTTATGTCATCAAGCATGGCCTGCAATGGAAGGGTGCTCCACGTGAGTACGGCCCTTATAAAACTCTGTACAACCGCTTTGTACGCTGGAGTCGCATGGGCATATTCGACAACATCTTTGCAGAGCTTGCAAAAACAGCAGGCAATGATGGCCGATTAATGATTGACGCCACACATCTTAAAGCGCATCGAACCGCTGCAAGTCTGCTCAAAAAAAGGCTCTTTCCCGCTGTATCGGACGCACAAAAGGATGATTGAATTCAAAACTCCATGCAGTCTGCAACGGAGACGGAAAGCCCCTAGCTCTGACACTCACGGAGGGCCAAGTGAGCGATTATAAAGGTGCGGCCATTCTTTTGGGAGCATTGCCTGAAGCCAAAGAACTCCTGGCAGATCGCGGTTACGACGCAACCTGGTTTCGTATTGCTTTGCTCAACAGAGGTATCACGCTATGTATTCCGTCAAAAAAGAACCGGAATCAGCCAGTATCTTATGATAAAAACCTTTACAAGCAGAATCACAAAACTGAAATTATGTTCGGTCGACTCAAGGACTGGCACAGTATTGCCATGCTTACGACCGGTGCGCCCACACTTTCTTTTCGGCACTATGCCTCGCCTGTACCGTTATCTTTTATCTCAATTAATGAGTCCTGAGCCTAGGTGGCGCACCCGAAGCGGGCGGATGGGCCTGAAGGCCCGGCCTTTAGGCGCGGCCAGAGGAGGAACGTACATCCTGTGGACAGGAAAAAACAGCGCGGCACGCAGGCCATACGCTTCCCGGATGAAGGCCACCTCTTCATTAGGTTTGCGCTCACGCATGAGGGAACCTCCTCATCCACCAGTTGGTGAGCCTTACGTAGAGGCAGGCTTGGGGAATGATCGAGATCAGATACCAGCGCGGATCATCTATGAGTTGGCTTACGGACAGCGAGAGCAGGGTGATGGGGGCAAGGCCAGACAGCATCTGGGCAATGTCCATGATGAAGTGCCGCCTTAGGTTCCGGCGTCTCCTTTCCAGAAAGTAGAGCGAGGCTCCGGCGAAAGGGGGAGTGCCGCAGACCACCAGAGGCCGGATTGGGGCATGAGGCACGTGCCGATAGGGAGGCGCGTACATCAGGCGGATGCCGAGGTGTCTGGCGACGAGGGGATGGAGGTTCGGGTAGGGCTTTGTCCTACGCATTACGGAACCTCCTGAGCTGGAGGGTGACGCACATGCGGACTTTATATCCGATCCTTTTCGGTACAAAGAAAGGCGACAGAGAAAACCCCGGTGTGTACGGGTTATT
>ERZ838118.2078-NODE-2078-length-22276-cov-4.261329_pt1 | contig 22276 bp, 25 predicted proteins | sample MGYA00519863_ERZ838118 | MGnify/ENA primary metagenome ERZ838118 (study PRJEB31850, sample SAMEA3708827) | human gut metagenome | biome: human gut; feature: human-associated habitat; material: faeces | place: China | collected 2014 ...
CCTCATGGACCCGAACCATGCGCGCTACCAACTGCGCTACACCCGGATAGCTAATTTAGTATAAAGTATCTTTTGCCAAATGTCAAGGTGTGTTTCCATTTAATTTTCATAAAGGCCGCCTGTCCGGTGTCTTGAGCAATCAGGACTGCAGCCACATAAAAATGCAGCACAACTCCGTAAACGAAAGCTGTGCTGCATTGATGCTTATTCTTTTCAGCCGTTGTGCTTACTCGGCAGCGTAGACGGAAGCCTGCTTCCGATCCTTGCCCAGCCGCTCAAAGCGCAGAGTACCGTCCACCTTGGCAAACAGGGTATCGTCCGTGCCGATGCCCACGTTGGTGCCGGGATGGATCTTGGTGCCGCGCTGACGGACCAGAATATTGCCGGCCTTGACGAACTGGCCATCTGCACGCTTGGCGCCCAGACGCTTGGAGTTGGAGTCACGACCGTTCTTGGTGGAGCCGCCGCCCTTCTTATGGGCGAAGAACTGCAAACCGATCATCATCATGATAAAGGACCATCCTTTCTTTAAGATTTCCGGGAGGACTTATTCATCCTCCAGAACTTCAATGTTTTCAGGATACTCGTCATGGAGCTGTGCGAAATAAACCATCATTCCCGCCAAAAGCGCCTGACAGGTGGACTCCGCCGTTTGACCGAGGCTTCCCGGCAGGCGGAGAGAAATGGCCGCATCGCTTTCCAAAACCTTTATACTTGCCGCCAAACCCAAAACGTCATTGACTGTGGTCTCCACCAGACGCACCGCGCTGGTAATGGCCGCGCAGACAATGTCCGCTCCGGCATCGGCATAGCCGCTGTGACCCTGGACATCAAATCCGATCACCCGGCTGCCCTGACTGCGGAAGGTTACGGTGGTCATGCTCAGACAGAGATCTTGCCGATCTCAACCTTGGTATAAGGCTGACGATGGCCCTGACGCTTGCGATAACCCTTCTTGGGATTGTACTTGAAGATACGAACCTTCTTGCCCTTGCCGTTCTTCACGATCTTGGCCTCCACGGAAGCGCCCTCCACAACGGGGGTGCCGAACGTGGCCTTCTCGCCATCAATGATGGCCAGAACCTGCTCGAACTTCACGGTGTCGCCAGCCTCGTTGTCCAGCTTCTCGATATAGATCACATCGCCCTCGGACACCTTGTACTGCTTACCGCCAGTTACGATAATTGCGTTCATTTGTTTCAACTCCTTCATTTACGGGCTCGCTGTCGGGGGCGGCGCGCAAAGCGCACTTACAGACCCATTCAAAGCGGCTTTATTATTATATCGGTGCGGCTTGCTTTTGTCAACTGCTTTCTGTGCAAAAATCCGCGTTTTTTCGCTTATTGCTGAAATAAATGGCGGAGCTGTTCGCTTCGCCATTTAAATTCCCTATTCCTCCGTATCAAAGGGCGGAGTCTCCTCGGTGCCCGCAGGGGCGCCGCCCAGACGCATTTCGTCCCACTGTGCCCGGGTAATAAGGAGCTGCCGGGGCTTGGAGCCCTCAAAGGGGCCGACGATGCCCCGGTCCTCCATCTGGTCTACCAGACGGGCGGCCCGGGAATAGCCCAGCTTTAGCCGCCGCTGCAGCATGGAGACCGACGCCTGTCCCGTTTCCAGCACCACATCCACTGCGGCGGGCAGCAGTTCGTCCTCGTCGCTGTCCTCCGCATCAGCGGCGCTGCCGGCACCCTTGGTTCCTTTATTGTCCTTTTCCTGCACGGACTGCTCGATCTGGGCGATGACCTCCTGCGAATAGTTGGCCTCACCGCTTTCCTTCACATAGGCCACCACCGCCTCGATCTCCTCCGGGGAGATGAAGCAGCCCTGTACGCGAGTGGGCTTTCCCTCACCCAAGGGCGCGTAGAGCATATCGCCCTTACCCACCAGCTTTTCTGCGCCGGTGGTATCCAGAATGATGCGGGACTCCAGTGAGGAGGCCACGGCGAAGGCGATGCGGCTGGGGATATTGGCCTTCATCAGGCCGGTGATGACGTCGGAGGAGGGACGCTGGGTGGCAATGACCAGATGCATCCCGGCGGCACGGCCCATCTGGGCCACCCGGCAGATGGACTCCTCCACCTCCTTGGCCGCCACCAGCATCAGGTCGGCCAGCTCGTCGATGACCACCACCACCGTGGGCATGGTCTTGAGCTCCTCGTCCTGCCGGGCCAGCGCATTATAGCCCGCCAGATCCTTGACCCCGTGCTCGGAGAACAGCTTATAGCGCTTCATCATCTCGAACACCGCCCATTGCAGGGCTCCGGCGGCCTTTTTGGGGTCCGTCACTACGGGGATCAGCAGATGGGGGATGCCGTTGTAGGGGGCCAGTTCCACCATTTTGGGGTCCACCATGATGAAGCGGACCTCCTCCGGCGTGGACTTATAGAGGATGCTGACGATGAGGGAGTTGGTACACACGGACTTACCGGAGCCGGTGGTACCGGCGATGAGCACATGGGGAAGCTTGCCGATATCCCCCACGATGCAGCTTCCGCCGATGTCCTTGCCCACGGCGAAGGCCACCGGGGACTTGTGCTCGGTGAAGGTGCGGGACTCCACCACGTCCCGGATGCGAACCGGGGTGACGGCCCGGTTGGGGACCTCGATGCCCACCACGGAAATTTTATTGGGGATGGGGGCGATGCGAACGCCGCTGGCCCCCAGTGCCAGCGCAATGTCATCGGCGAGGTTGGTGATCTTGGACAGCTTCACCCCCTGCTCCAGCGTGAACTCATAGCGGGTGACGCTGGGGCCGTGGACCACAGCGCCGGGGCGGGCGTCCACACCGAAGCTCTGAAGGGTCTGGGCCAAGCGCTGGGAGTTGCTCCGCAGCTCAGCCCCCACCTCTGTATAGTTGTCGGCGGTATTCTCATCCAGAAGCGTGATGGGGGGATACTGGTACGCCTCCTCCGGCTGGGCCAGCTCCTGCTCCACCGCAGCGGTCACCTCCTCGGTGGCGTCCTGCACCTCCTGCGCCGTGACGGAAGGCTTGGCCGCTTCACGGGGCTTAGCCACAGGGGCGGGGGCAGCAGACGCTGCCGGTGGGGAGGTAACGGGAGCGGCGGGGGCCACGGGGGCGGCTTCCTCCGCAGGCTCCCCCCGCAGCACCTGATCCGGGGTGCGGACGGTGCTGCTCTTACGGGAGAAGAAGGGCTTCTTCTCCTTGGGAGCAAAGGTGGGTTCCTCCGGCTGGGGCTGCGGCTGTTTGGTGGGAGGCTCGTCGTCCAGGGGGATATCGATGGCGGCACGGCGGCGGGGCCGCTTCTCCGCCGGTTTCTCCTTCTCACGGACGGGGGGTGCTTCCTCCGGGATGTCCTCCCGCTCCGCCTCCCGGCGCTCCTGCGCCCGGCGGACGGCATCCTTGGGGGAGATGTGCAGCGCCAGACACAGGGCCGCCAGCAGCATGAGGAGGAACAGGATCAGAGACAGCACCTTGCCGAATACGGCGGAGAAGCCCACGGCCAAACCGCCGGACAGGGCACCGCCGCTTTGCAGGGACCGGCCGGAGAGCCACAGCTCCCGCAGGCCGGTGAGGCCCGGTTCATAGGAGCGGGCGCACAGCAGCAGATGCAGGCCGCAGCCGGTGAGTACCGGCACCAGCAGCGTACACACGGAGCGCAGGGTGGCGGGACGGTCCCGGTGGGTCAGCAGCAGGAGGCCCGTCAGCAGCAGGGCCGGGGCCGACAGCCAGTAGCCGTAACCCAGCAGCCCCTTCAGCAGGCCGCCGAAGAAGGTGATGAACAGGGCCTCCTCCTGAAAATAGGACACGACGGCGCACAGGGCCAGCAGCAGGCAGACACCGCCGGCGATCTCCCGGCCGTAGGTAGGGGCAGGAGGGGGCGGCGTGCGGGTATTCTTTTTTGCGGGTTGCGAGGTTTTCTTCTTTTTGGGTGCAGCAGCCATGCGGACTTCCTTTCGTGCAAGAGAACGGGTGTTACTTGACGGCGTTCAGAATGAGGGTAGCCAGACCGGCGGCCCAGCAATAGTAGGCGAAGGCACCGAAGCGGCCCTTGTCAGCGATCATCTTCAGCAGGCGGATGCACAGGTAGCCGGAGACGGCAGCCACCACCACGCCCGCCAGATACACCGGCAGTTGGCTCCAGTCCACGCCGCCGGTGAGGGCATCCTTCAGACTGAGGATGTTGGCACCCAGCACGGCGGGGATGGATAGCAGGAAGGAGAAGCGCACGGCAAACCTCCGCTCGAAGCCCACGAAGCAGCCGGTGGTGATGGTCATGCCGGAGCGGGAGATGCCGGGGACCGTGGCGATGGCCTGACTGACGCCCACCACCAACACATCCAGCACCGTGGCGCTGCGGGCATCCTTGCGGCCCTTGCGGGCCCGGTCGCTGAAAAACAGCAGGAAGCCGGTGACGATCAGGGCGGCGCCGATGAATACCATACTGCTCTTCAGGCCCTCCACCGTGTCCTTGATGGGCAGGATGGCAAACAGGGGCAGCGTACCCAAAATGATCAGCAGGATCAGGCGGCGGGCCGGGGGTACCGGCGTAGGGGTGCTGTGGTGGACCAGATCACCGATGCCGCAGAAAAATTCCCGCACCATGTCGCAGATGTCCTGCCAATAGGCCACGAACACCGCCACCAGCGTACCCAGATGCAGCAGTACGTCGTAGAAGGCGGGGACCTCGGCGTTGATGTTCAGCAGATTCTGGGCGATGGCCAGATGGCCAGAGCTGGAGATGGGCAGAAATTCCGCCACGCCCTGGATCAAGCCCAGAAGAATAGATTGCAGAAAGGTCATAGGTTTTCTCCTTATTTGAAGTTCTATCAGGGGGTATGGCCCCGTATTGTTGGAAGGGGTACGTTTTATCATACCACAGGCGGACAAAAAATACCACCCCTTTTCCTCGACAATCTGCGGGATGGCCGCAGGAGCCATTCTTATCAAAGGAAAGAAGGCCCACCGGATGGCGGGCCTTCTTCACCGTGTGCGGTACACGGGGTCAGAATGTGACGGACTGAAGCTCTTTCAGGCACTTCTGACACACGTTCTTCCCCCGAAACTCCGATACGCCCCGGCTGCTGTTGCAGAAAATGCAGTTGGGCCGGAATTTTCGCAGGACAATGGATGCGCCGTCCACATAGATCTCCAGCGGATCACGCTCGGAAATATCCAGCGTGCGCCGCAGCTCTACGGGCAGGACGATGCGTCCCAACTCATCCACTCTTCTGACGATACCGGTTGCTTTCACAGTGATCTCCCCTTCTTTGCCCCTCAATTTTAGCGTCTACGTGGGATTCGTTTATATTATGCCGTAAATTTGCATATTTGTCAACCAAATGATAAAATCTGTCTGGATAGATGTAATAAAATATGTCGGTGCGGCGTATACATCCATGAGGTGACAAGGATGGCGATGGCGTGGATCTGGACGGGAATGGCTGTGGTCAGCGTGGTGTGCGGCGCCGTATACGGGCGCATGGAGGCCGTCAGTGCGGCGGCGCTGGAGGGGGCCGGGCAGGCGGTCCGGCTGTGTCTCTCCATGGCGGGGGTGCTGTGCCTGTGGACGGGACTTATGGAGGTCATGGACCGGTGCGGGCTGTCCCGGCGGCTGGGACGGCTGTTCCGTCCGGTGCTGCGGCGGCTGCTGCCCCAGGCCAGCCGGGATCCGGAGACGCTGGCAGCGGTGACGGCCAATGTGTCGGCCAATCTGCTGGGGCTGGGCAACGCCGCCACGCCCATGGGTATCCGGGCGGCCTGCCGTATGGCACGGGGGACGGAGGGCGTGGCCAGCGACGAGCTGTGCCGGTTGGTGGTGCTGAACACCGCCTCCATCCAGCTGCTGCCCACCACGGTGGCCAGCATCCGGGCCGTCTGCGGCAGCGCTGCACCGCTGGATATCCTGCCGGCGGTGTGGGTCAGCTCTCTGCTGTCGGTAGCGGCGGGGCTGGCGGCGGCAAGGCTGCTGGAGCGGCTGGGAAGGCGGCGGACATGACGGACTGGGTGATCCCCTGTCTGCTGGCGGGGGTGGCGGCGGCAGCCATGGGGCGGAGGACCGATGTCTACGGCGCCCTCACCGACGGGGCGGCGGAGGGGCTGCGGGTGCTGGGGCGCATCCTGCCGGCGCTGGTGGTACTGCTGTCGGCGGTGCAGATGTTCCGGGCCTCCGGAGCCATGGAGCTGCTGACGGGGCTGCTGTCACCGGTGCTGGAAGGGCTGGGCATCCCGCCGGAGACGGCGGTGCTGCTGTTGGTGCGGCCCGTCAGCGGCTCCGGGGCGCTGGCGGTGGGCAGCCAGCTGATGGAGCAGTACGGGCCGGACTCCTACATCGGCCGGGTGACGGCGGTGATGCTGGGATGCTCGGAGACGACGTTTTACACCGTGGCGGTCTACTACGGCGCTGCGGGCATCCGCCGCACCCGCCACACCATTCCGGCGGCGCTGGCGGCGGATGCGGCGGCCTTCATTGCCGCCGCATGGGCGGTGCGGGTGTTCTTTCCGTAAGGCCGGCTCTCCCGGTGGTGGGGCAGAAAAAAGGAGGCTGGGGACTCGTAGTCCCCAGTCTCCTTTTGTATCTCGATCGTTTTTCAGGGCTTATCTGCCGATGGGCAGTTAGCGGTGCAGCGCTTCCACAGGCCACGCAGCAGCAGATCCTCGTCGTAGACGGCCTCCCGGCGGCACAGGGGCGCCACAAAGCGGCCCAAGCCACCGGTGATCACCAGTGTGCAGGGACAGCCCAGCTCCTGCTCCATGCGTTGGGCCAGACCCTCCGTCATGGCGGCAGCCCTATATAGGGCGCCGCTGAGGAGACTCTCCTCCGTCCGGCCGCAGATCACCCGATCCGGAATCCGCAGGCGGATATCCGGCAGCTGGGCCGTACCAGAGAGCAGTGCCTCCAGCCCCAGCCGTACAGGGCGGCGCCCAGCACAATGGGGATCAGGACCAGTGAGACGGAAAAGGGGCCGAGACGGATGGCGCTGCCCACAAGCCGGAGCACCGCAGCGATGGCGGCAAGGAGTCCGCCTCCTGCGATACACTGTGTGGTTTTTTCCATAGGACTTTCCTCTGCTGCCGCTCCGCCGGGGCGGATGCGGCGCATTTCTTTTTGATTTTTATAGGTCGGGTCAGCGGGTCACCGGGCCGCTGCGGGGAAGGTGATGCGGATGACAGTCCCCTCGCCGGGCTTACTGATGAGGCGGATGTCGCCGTGGTGATACTGCACGGCGTGCTTCACGATGGAAAGACCCAGCCCCGTGCCGCCGGAGGCCTTGGAGTGGCTCTTATCCACCCGATAGAACCGCTCGAACACCCGGCTCTGGTGCTCCTGGGCGATGCCGATGCCGGTATCCGACACCGTGACGGAGGAGATCCCGTTCTCCGAGGACACCTGCACCTTCACGGTGCCATCCGGGACATTATACTTGATGGCGTTGTCGCAGAGGTTGAAGATCACCTCATACAGCAGCCGCCGCACGCCGATGACCGGGGCGTGGCCGCCGTCCACCGACAGGGACACCTGCTGCTTGGCGGCGGCATCCTGTAGATTGGCCACGGCCTCCTGACTCAGGGTCAGCAGGTCCACCGTCTCCGTGGGCATGGCGTCCCCCTCGTCCAGCTGGGACAGGCGGATGATATCCTCCACCAGCGTCACCATGCGGGAGGCCTCGTCGTGGATATGGCCCACGAAGCGGGGCATATCCTCCGGCTTCACCATGCCGCTCTGAATCAGCTCGGCACTGCCCACGATGCCCTGCAGAGGGGTCTTCAGTTCGTGGGAGACATTGGCGGTGAACTCCCGGCGGTTGCGCTCGGCGTACTCCTGCTCTGTCACGTCGAAGGCCAGCAGCACTGTACCCACCGTCTCGCCGTCGGACTGGATGCGGCTCATATCCAGCTGATACTCCCGGCCATTGCGCTGGCAGCGCAGCTGGCTGTGGCCCTTCTCACGGGCTGTCTCCATCGCAAGGCACAACTCATGGCTGCGGTCCACCGTCAGGAAGTCACGGCCCACACAGCCCTCGTCCGCCTGAAAGAGCTTACAGGCGGCGTGGTTGATGCTGAGCACCGTCCCCTTCTCGTCCAGCAGCACCAGACCCTCCTGCATACTGCCGGTGATCTGGGTGAACTCGTCGGTCTTTTGCCGCAGGCTCCGCAGCTGGGCGTCGATCTCCTTATGCTGGTAGTTGATGCGGCTCAGAAGAGGAGCCAACTCCTCGTAGGCGTCGTTTTCCAGCGGATGCTCCAAGTCCAGCCGGTTCAAGGGATCCACGATGCGGCGGGACAGGCGCCCGGCCATGAGTCCGGCGAAGATCAACGCCGCCACCAGCACCACCAGCATGGGCTGGATCATTCCCAGCGCCAGCATCCCGGCGGTGGCACGGCTGACGGAGATACGCAGCACCGTGCCGTCCGTCAGGCGGCGAGCCACGTACAGGGTCTGCTGCAAAAGGGTATCAGAGTAGCGGCTACTTTCGCCGCTGCCGTTTTCCAGTGCCTCCTGCACCTCCTGACGGCCGGCGTGGTTCTCCATGGAGGCCACGTCCGTCACCTGCGTATCATACAGCACCCGGCCGTCGGAGGCGATCCACGTCAGGCGGAACCGCTCCGCCGGAAGGCGCTCCAGATAGGCCGTACCGCCGTTTTCCACGCCGCTGACGGCGAGGCTCAATTCATCCTGTAATTGCTGCTCCTGCACACCGCCGAAGTAGCTGTACAGGCAGCCGGTCATGATGACCATGCCCGCCGCCAGCACTACGCCCGCCACCAGCAGAATGGAACGGAAAATCTTTCTTGTCATGCGCCTACCTCCAGCCGGTATCCCACATTCCGCACGGTCTGGATCATGCTGCCGCAGCTGCCCAGCTTCTGGCGCAGGGTGCGGATGTGCATATCCACCGTCCGGGTCTCGCCGCAGTAATCCATGCCCCAGATCTCGTTGAACAGCTGGTCCCGTGTGAAGGCCATGCCCGGATGGGACAGAAACAGCCGCAGCAGCTCAAACTCCTTATAGGTCAGCGTCACCCGCTGACCCTCCACCGTGACGATGCGCTCCTCCGGGTGCAGTACGATGCCCCCGGCCCGCAGCACCGGCTCCTGCTCCGTCCGGCAGCGCCGCAGCACCGCCTTGACGCAGGACACCAGCTCCATGACGCCGAAGGGCTTGGCCAGATAATAGTCCGCCCCCAGATCCAGCCCCTGTATCTTGTCGTACTCTGCGCCCTTGGCGGTGGCCATCACTACCGGGATACGGCGCAGGGCCGCCGAGGCCCGCATCCGGCGCAGCAGCTCCATGCCGTCCACGCCGGGCAGCATCACATCCAGCACCACCAGCTCCGGCTGCTCCTCCGTCTGGAGGGCCTGCCAGAAGGCGGCACCGTCGGCAAAGCCACAGGCCTCGAAGCCGGTGGAACGCAGGGCGTATACTTCGATATCCCGGATACTGGCATCGTCCTCCACGCACCAGATCATGCTATCCCTCCTTGTGCGTACCGGTGACGGAGAAAATCACCCACTGGGCGACGTTCACCGCATGGTCCCCGATGCGCTCAAAATATTTGGCAATCATCAGCAGGTCCACCGCCCGTTCCCCCTCACCGGGGTCTGTGGTCATGCGGCGGATCAGCGTATGCTTCACCCTGTCGAACCAGCCATCCACAATATCGTCCTCTGCGATGACTTTTTCCGCCAACATTGTATCATGTTTCACGTAGGCGTCAACACTTTCCGTCACCATTTTTATGGTGGAAGCAGCCATATCCCGCAGCAGTTCCTCCCCCTCGTTGACCTGACCGCTGATGACGATCTCGGCAATATCCTCCGCCTGATCCCCGATGCGCTCCAGATCCGTGATCATTTTCAGGGCCGCCGAGATCTGCCGCAGATCCCGTGCCACCGGCTGCTGCTGCAAAAGCAGCTTCAGGCACAGGGACTCGATGTCCCGCTCCTTGCGGTCGATCTCCGTATCCAGCGGGGCCACCTGACGGGCCAGTCTGCCGTCTCCCAGCGATTTAGCCGCCAGAGCGATGCTCTCCTCGCACAGTGCGCCCATTTCAATGAGCTCCCGCTCCAGCTGGGCCAGCTGTTCATCAAACCGGCTTCTCATTATCCGAACCTCCCCGTGATGTAGTCCTCTGTCCGCTTCTCCGCCGGGGCGGAGAACACCTGCTCCGTGGCGCCGTACTCCACCAGCTCACCCAGCAGGAAGAAGGCCGTGCGGTCGGAGATACGCACCGCCTGCTGCATATTGTGGGTGACGATGACGATGGTATAGCGCTCCTTCAGTTCCATGGTCAGCTCCTCGATGCGGGAGGTGGAGATGGGGTCCAGTGCGCTGGTGGGTTCGTCCATCAGCAGCACCGCCGGCTCCACCGCCAGCGCCCGTGCGATACACAGGCGCTGCTGCTGGCCGCCGGAGAGGCCCAGCGCATTCTTCTTCAGCCGGTCCTTTACCTCGTCCCAGATGGCGGCGCCCCGCAGGGAGCGCTCCACCAGCTCGTCCAGCTTGGTCTTGCTGCGGATGCCGTGGGTACGGGGACCGTAGGCAATGTTGTCGTAGATGCTCATGGGGAAGGGATTGGGTTTTTGAAACACCATACCGATCTCACGGCGCAGGCGGCACACGTCCGTTCCCGGCGCATAGATATCCTCGCCCCGATAGCGGACCTCGCCGGTGATCTTCACCCCCGGCACCAGATCGTTCATGCGGTTCAGGGTTTTCAGAAATGTGGACTTGCCGCAGCCGGAGGGACCGATAAAGGCGGTGATGCTTTTCTCCGGGACGTCCATGGAGACGCTGTGCAGCGCCTGATGAGCGCCGTACCACAGGTCCAGATCCTTCACTTGCAGAATAGGGTCCATTGTCGTTCACTTCCTTTTCAGCTTCCGCCCGATGATCCCGGCGGTGAGGTTGATGAGCAGGGTCAGCACCATGAGGATGGTGGCAATGGAGAAGGCCAGCGCCGTCTCCCCGCCCTCGGTGGCATAGACGTACAGAGCCACCGTCAGGGTGGCGGAGGAGGTGTGCAGAGAGTCGAAGAGACTCACCAGTGCCATGCCGAAGCCTGCCGTATACAGCAGGGCGGCGCTCTCCCCCACGATGCGGCCGATGGCCAGAATACAGCCGGTGACGATGCCGTCCACTGCTCCCGGCAGCACTACGGTGCGGACCATGTGCCATTTGCCGGCACCCAGCGCCAGCGCCCCCTCCCGGTAGGACTGGGGGACGGTTTTCAGGCTCTCCTGAGTGGTACGGATGATAGTGGGCAGGATCATCATCACCAGCGTCAGGCTGCCGGCCAGAATTCCCGCCTGAAGGCCCAGCTTCTGCACGAACAGCATCATGCCCACCAGTCCGAAGATGATGGAGGGAATACCCGTCAGGGTCTCGGCGGCGAACTCGATGATGCGGACCAGCCGCCCGCTGGCGGCATACTCCGTCAGGTAGATGGCGGCACCCACGCCCAGCGGCAGCACCACCACCATGGCCACAAGAATGATATACAGGGTATTCAATAGGTTGGGCAGGATGCCCACGGTATTGCGGATATAACTGGTCTGGCCGGAGATCAGCTGCCAGCTGAGGCCCGGCACGCCACGATAAAAGATATAGCCGATGAGAAAGATCAGCAGGGCGCAGGTCAGTCCGGCGCACAGCCACACCAGCCCCCGCATCCCGCCGTTATACAGTCTCCGGCGAAGCGACCATTGCTGCTTCATGGTTCAGTCCTCCTTCCTGCGTTTGATGCAGACATTCAGCAGGACGTTAATGAGCATGATGAACAGAAACAGCACCAGCCCGATGGAAAACAGCGCCTGCTGATACAGGCTCCCCACGGCGGCATCGGACATTCCGGAGATGATGCCGGTGGTGAGGAAGCGCACCGAGGTGAAAAGCCCCGGCATATTGGCCACGTTTCCGGCCACCATGATGATGGCCATGGCCTCTCCGATGGCACGGCCTACGCCCAGCACCACCGCCGCCGCTACGCCGCTGCGGGCAGCGGGCAGGCTCACCCGGAAGTAGGTCTCCGTCTCCGTGGCGCCCAGTGCCAGACTGGCCTCCTCATACTCCCTCGGCACGGCCTGAAGGGCCGTCTCCGCCACGTTGATGATGGAGGGCAGCACCATGACCGTCAGCACCAGAATGGCCGCCAGCAGACACGCCCCGGAGCCAAGCCCGAAGGCACGGCGGATGGCGGGGACCAGCACGATCATACCCACCAGACCGTACACCACCGACGGGATGCCTGCCAGCAGCTGCACCGCCGTGCGGATCACCGCCGCCAGACGGGGCGGGGCCGCTTTGGCCAGAAAAATGGCGGTCATCAGGCCCACCGGCACCCCCAGCAGCAGCGCTCCCGCCGTGCCGTAGACAGAGGTGAGGATGAAGGGCAGAATGCCGAATTGCGGGCCGGTGGTGGCGTTGGTAGGCGCCCACACCTTGCCGAAGAGGAATTTGGTCAGTCCGATCTCCCGGATAGCCGGCAGACCGGAGATCACCAGATACACGCTGATGCACAGCACGAAGCCCACCGCCACGATGCCGCACAGCAGGAAGATCAGGTGGATGGCCTGCTCCATGGCCCTGCGGGTGCGGAGGCTTTTGCCTGCTGTCCGTTCCATAGAGTTCTCCTTTCCCGATGACGGGGAAGCCCCCTCACCCGCCGCAGCAGATGAGGGCCTCCCGATTTGTTTTACTTGGCGGTAGGCACGGCGCCCGCATTCTGAATGAGGGAGGCGGCGTCCTTGGAGGCGGCGAAGTCGAAGAAGGCCTGCGCCACCGGGGACAGGGCCGTGCCGTCCTTGGTCACCAGCACGAAGGGCCGCTGAATGGCATAGCTGCCGTCCAGCACGGTGGCCTCGGTGCAGGCCACACCGCCTACGGTGACGGCCTTCACGGTGTCCTTGCTCTCCACAGCGGAGAGGGAGGCATAGCCGATGGCGTTGGGGTTGCCGGCCACGGCTTCGATGACGCCGCCGGTAGAGGTCAGCTCCTGATCCAGCTTGCAGGAGTCCTTGGTCCCGGTGATGGACTCGAAGCCGTCACGGGTACCGCTGCCGGACTCACGGCCGATGCAGGAGATGGTGCCGGGGTCTCCGCCCACCTGACTCCAGTCGGTGATCTCACCGGTGAAGATCTTGGCGATCTGCTCCACGGTCAGGTCCGTGACCTTGCTCTGGGCATTGACAATGACGGCGATGCCGTCCAGGGCGATGACCGTCTCGGTCAGGCCGTCGGCCTTCTCCTCGTCCTTCAGGCTGCGGGAGGCCAGACCGATGTCCGCCGTGCCGTTCTTCACGGCCTCGATGCCGGAGCCGGAGCCGGTGGGATCATAGGTGACGGTGACGTTCTTGTGGTCCGTCATGAACTGCTCCCGCAAAGCGCCGATGACCTTGTCCATGGAGGTGGAGCCGTTGGTGGCCACAGAACCGCTGAGCTCGGTGGTCTGATTATTGTTAGGGGTGTTGTTGTCGTTGGTGTTGTCCTTGTTTTTGCTGCCGCAGCCGGCCAGAAGGGCCATGACCATAACGGCGGCCAGCAGGATACTGATGATCTTTTTCATATGAAGATCTCCTTTCGTTTTTCATGTTTGGACTTGCTTTCTTGCTACAGTCCCCATGATAAAGGGGCGGTGTAAAGGGCAAAAGTCTCCTCGTGTAAAATCTGCGTAAAAAAGCGGCCGAGGGGGATCTTCCCGGCAAAAAGAAGGAGCGCCGGAAAAGGCAAAGGCTTTTCCGGCGCTCCTTCCAACGAAAGGACACCTAATGGTATATAGTTTATGATATCTCAGGCCCGGCGCACGGCGGGGACGGCATGACGGGGCAGCAGGGTGATGCCCTTCTTCTCCGCCAGCTGCCACAGCTGCGGTACCAGCAGGCTCAGCAGGATCAGAGCGATGCCGCACATTCCCATGACGCTGATGTGCTCCCGCAGCACGGCGGCACCCAGCAGGGTGGCGCAGGCGGGGCTCAGAGCGCAGAACAAGCCTGCACGCTGGGCGGTGGTGTGGCTCTGGGCCACAGGCTGGAGGGTGAAGCCGAAGCCGGTGCAGATGACGGCAAGGCCGGCGATCATCAGCCACTGGGTACCGGACTGGGGCAGGTGGGGTGCCTCGAACACGAAGGAGGACACCAGCGCCAGCAGGCCCAGCGTACCCACCTGAACGATGCCCAGGGTCAGGGGATCGTCCTCGTGGGAGAAGCGGTCGGTGGTGATGATGGCTGCGGCGTACAGCACGGCGGCCATGACCGCCAGCACCATACCGGGGGTGAAGCCGCCGGACTGGCCGGTCAGCAGTGCCACGCCGCCGATGGCCACCAGTGCGCTGACGGCGGTGGCGGCCTTGGGCAGCTTATGCCGCAGCACGGCCTCCGCCATGGGCACCAGAATGATGGCGGTATTCTCCAGCAGGGAGACGGTGGAGGAGGGGGTGCCCTTGAGCCCCGTCAGCTCCGTGGAGAGCATCAGGAAGAACAGAGCGCCCATGATGGCGCCACGCACCAGCGTATGGCGCTTGATGTGGCGCAGGCGCTTGAAAAACACCACCGCCAGCAGCACAAAGGCCATCAAAAACCGGGCCGCCAGCAGGTTGAAGATCCCCATGCCGTTCATGGCGATCTTGCTGAACAGAAGGGACGTAGCCCGTGCTGCGATAACTGCCGCCAAAAGGATCTCCGCTTTTTTCTGAGTCATGATGCCTGTTCCTCCGAAGGTTTCTGTCCGTTCTTGATCGGGGGTTTCTCTCCTACCCTTGACAGAGTATAGCACTTGGTGTATCCTTGCGTAAAGCGATACTATTTCAAATTTTGTTTGACAATCAGTCAAAGAAGGAGCGAAATTTCATGGACTCCGAAAAATGCCGGGTTTTGCTCACCGTGCTCCACGAGAGAAGTCTGTCCGCTGCCGCCGAGGTGCTGGGCTACACCCCCTCCGGCATCAGCCGGTTGGTGGACAGTCTGGAGCGGGAGACGGGCTTTCCCCTGCTGCACCGGGGGCGGGGCGGGGTATCCGCCACACGGGCCTGTCAGGAGTTGCTGCCGCTGATGCGGCGAATGGCGGAGCTGGACGAGCAATACCAGCAGCTGGCCCACCGGATCCAGGGGCTGGATGTGGGCCGGGTGGTGGCCGGCACCAATTACGCCGCCTTCTACCCGTGGCTGTCGGAGGTCATTGCCGGGTTCCATCACGCTTATCCCGGCATCCGGGTGGAACTGCGGGAGGGCAGCTCTACTCAGCTGGGGGAGCTGGTGGATCACCGGCGGGCGGACTTCTGTCTCATCAGCCAGCGGCCGGGACGGCACGAGTGGGTGCCGCTGAAGGACGACCAGCTGATGGCCATTCTCCCCCCTACCCACCCGCTGGTGGAGGCGGACCGCTTCCCCGTGGAGCGGCTGCGGCAGGAGCCCTTCATCGAGTTTCTGCCGGGACAGGAGACGGATAACTCCCGGATGCTCCAGCAATTGCAGATTCGGCCTAAGGTCCGCTTCGCCACCAGCGACAGCCGGGCCGCCATTGCCATGGTGCGGGCGGGGCTGGGCATCACCTTATTGAATGATATCCTCACCGCCGATCTGGCGGACGGGGTGGCGGTGCTGCCGCTGGACCCGCCCCAGTCGGTACATCTGGGCATCGCCCTGCCGGAGGAGGAGCACGTCTCCCCCGCCGCCAAGCGGTTCATCACCTATGCCCTGGACCGGCTGCCGGAGCTGGATGTCCTATAGGTACTTCGATACCAGACAGGGCGTCCAAAAGTGACAAAAATGTTAGTCAGTTATACAAACCAGCCATTTTCGTGTGGTTTTTCTGTGAAAAGCCTGAAAATCCCCTTCTTTCAGGGAATTTTCAGGCTCTTTTGCCGCCGGTCTGCGGCAGACGTTGATTTTTCTTAGTACAGCCGGACGGACATTCCTCATAAACCGACTGCTTCTCCCGTTGACATTCCCGCCGGAACGTGGTATAGTACCGCTTACGCCCAGAGAAGGGCGGTATATACCTCGGTAAAAAGGTTCCCTAAAAAACCTATTATTCACAAAAATTTCACATTTTTCAGGGAGCATTTGTTTTGGTATGTGCATGGAGGGAAGGGAAGCCGTCCATGTACCTGTCTGGATGAAAAAAGGAGTAAAACAATTCTATGTGGGATCTGTCTTTCAGCGCACTGAATCAGGACAGCGGCTTTTGGCCCCGTCTGCAGCGCCGCTGCTATGGGGGCTTCCGCCGTCTGTCCGGCCTAAGCCAGCGGTTTTGGCTCAGCCGTGCCTATTTTCCGTTTTTGCTGTGGGTGACGCTGGGCTTCGCCGCTCTGCGTCAGCCGGTCTATGGGGCCATGGCCCTGCTGGGGATTTGTATTTGGTTGCTGGTGTTCTGCCGGGATCTGCTGGCGTCGGTGACGCCGTTCCTGCTGGTATTTCTGCTGTCGACCCAGCGATATGAGAGTCTGGGGGATTTCCTCCCCTGCGCCGTGCTGGCGGCGCCGTTCTTTGCGGCGCTGATCTGGCACCTGATGGTCTGGCCCGTCACCTTCCGGGTGGGACGCAGCGCCACGGGGCTGCTGCTGGTGTCGGCGGCCACCCTGTTGGGGGGCTGCGGGATCCTGTCCATGCATCAGCTGCTCCAGCCTCTGAGCCTGTACTACGTCGGGTGTCTCGGCGGCGGGATGCTGGTTTTCTATGTGCTGCTGCGGTCGTGCCTGACCTATTCCAAGGGCTACGACCTGCACCGGCGGTTCGCCGCCATTTTCTGCGTGCTGGGTGTGTGCATGGCGTGTCTGGTGATGCTGGATTACGCCGTGCGGTGGCAGGAATTTCTGCAGGTACATACCACCCTCTATCTCAAGTACCGCAACTTTGCCACGGCGCTGCTGCTGACTACCCTGCCCATGTCCTTTTATCTGTCGCTGAAAAAGCCCGCCCATCTGCTGGGTGTGGCGGTGCAGGCGGCAGGGCTGGCCCTTACCGGCAGCCGCAGCGCTCTGCTGTTCGGTGTGGCGCTGCTGGGACTGGGCTTCGTATATCTGGTGCGGTGGGGTCTCATTCCCCGGAAGGCCGTGCTGCCTCTGTGCGTGGCCGGTGCGGTGCTGGCGGTGCTGGTGGGCCCGGAGCTGCTGTCGCTGATGATGGACAGCCGCATGGAGGACGGTCATCTGTTCCATCAGGGGGACTCCGTCCGGGTGCAGCTGTTCCTGCGGGGCATCACGGACTTCCTGCACAACCCCGTGTTTGGCATCGGCCTCATCAGCCAGCGCAACAGTGACCTCTTCACCGGCGTGGAGGGGAGCATGGTGTTCTACCACAACAGCATCGCCCAGATCATGGGCAGCATGGGTCTGGTGGGCATTGCCGCCTACGGCGTGCTGATGCGGGATCGTATCGCCCTGCTGCGGGCCGGAAAAACGCCCTTTGTCCGGGCGCTGGCTCTGAGCTATCTGGGGATGCTGCTGATCTCCCTGACCAACCCCGGCGAGTTCTGCCCCTTCCCCAATGCAGCGCTGATGGTGATGGTCTTTACTCTGGCGGAGGAGGCCACCGGCGACGTGGCCGTCCCCGTGGGGGAGATGCTGGGGTTTCGGCCTGCACGGCGGATATATCTGCCCCAGAAATAACGCTTTTCTTTCCCGGAACCGGACTTCCCACGGTTCCGGGAATTTTTTTGGCACGGGACGAAGCAAGCTGCATAGGATAGGAAAAAAGGAGGTCTTTGCCTATGCAGTCAGCACAACCAACACCTGTGGACGTTTTCCTCAGGACCCACCCGGACCGGGGCGGCCTGCGCGTGCAGGTCACCTGCGGCGGCGGGCGCTTCCCCGTGGCCGGGGCGCAGGTGGTCATCAGCCGGGCCTTCGGCACGGAGGAACACATATTTTACCGGGGCGTCACCGACGGCTCCGGTATCCTATCCGGCATCCGCCTGCCCGCCCCGCCCTTTGCCTGGTCTCAAGCCTCGGACACCGCCGCCCTCAGCGGGCTGGACTATCAGGTGTCGGTACAGCATCCCATGTTCCAGCCGGTGGCTGGCCGGACGGCGACGGTATTCGACGGAGTGGAGACCATCCTGCCGGTGATGCTGGAGCCAGTGGTGTGAGAAAGGAGCGTGCATGATGCCCTATCCCTATCCCGTGGTGCCGGAGACCATCACGGTGCATCTGGGGGCGCCGGGGGAGTCCGCCCGGAACGTGGTGGTGCCCTTCGCCCAGTACATCAAGAACGTGGCCTCCCACGAAATTTATCCTACCTGGCCGGAGAGTGCCATCCGAGCCAACATTCTGGCCCAGATCTCCTACGCCCTGAACCGGGTGTACACGGAGTATTACCGGGCCAGAGGGTACGACTTCGACATCACCTCCACCACCCGGTACGATCAGGCCTATGTGGAGGACGGCGACATATTCGAGAATATCAGCCGCATCGTGGACGATATTTTCAACAACTACATCGTGCGGCAGGGCAGTGTAGAGCCGCTGTTCGCCCAGTTCTGCGACGGGGTGCGGACCCGGTGCGGTGGCCTGTCCCAATGGGGCAGCGTGGATCTGGCGGAGGAGGGCATGACGCCCTACGAAATTTTGCAGTACTACTACGGTGGCGACATCAATCTGGTGATGAATGCGCCGGTGGGCGGGAACGTGGCCTCCTATCCGGGGCGGCCCCTGCGGCGGGGCGACGCCGGCAACGACGTGCAGACCCTGAAGCGGCAGCTCAACCGCATCGGGAAGAACTACCCCGCCATCCCGGCGCTGGACGACAGCTTCGTCTTTGACGAGGACATGGAGGAGGCGGTGCGGGTCTTTCAGCAGATCTTCAATCTGGCGCAGGACGGCATCGTGGGCAAGGCCACATGGTACAAGATCAAGCAGATCTACAACGGCGTCAAGCAGCTGTCGGAGCTCAGCAGCGAGGGACTCACCATCCCCGAGGTGCAGCGGCGGTACGCCGAGGATCTGCGGCTGGGAGACAGCGGCATCGACGTGCGGACGGTGCGGTTCTATCTGGCGTTTCTGGGGTACTTTCTGCCGGAACTGCCCATGATCTCTCTGTCCGACGACTTCGATCAGGAGCTGCTGGATGCGGTGTACACCTTCCAGCGGGTCTACGGTCTGCCAGTGGACGGCGTGGTGGGCCGGGAGACGTGGAACGCCCTGCAAACGGCCTATCAGAAGGTACTGGCGGAACTGCCGGAGGATTACCGGCAATTCGCCGGGGAGGTCTATCCGGGGCGGTTTCTGGTGCGGGGCGACCGGGGCGAACAGGTGGCCCTGATGCAGGAGCGGCTCAACCAGATCAGCCGGGAGGACGAGACTCTGCCCAGTCTGGTGGTGGACGGTATCTTCGGCCCCGCCACTCAGCAGGCGGTGCTGACCCTCCAGCGGCAGCTGGGCTTCGACCCCACCGGGGCCGTGGGGCCGGTGCTGTGGGCGCAGATCATTACGCTGGGCGAGGAGTACTGAAAAATGGGAGGAAGGGGCAAAGGCCCTTCCTCCCGTTTTTCTATGTGTTCTCCGCCGGATAGAGGAGGGATGCCTGAAAGCCGTTTTCCCCCAATGCCATGATATCCCCACCCACGATGACGTCGCCGCAGAGATAGAGGTTCACCTGCACATCTCCGGTGCGGCCGGGGTAATTGGTGACGGTGTAGGTGCAGCGGGTGACGGTCTGACCGTCGTAGTCCGCCAAGGGCAGGCCCGCTTCCTGCTGGAGGGCCAGATAGTCCTCCTGCCCCGCCAGCGACAGCTGCACCGTCAGGGTGCGCACCGGCTGCTCCTCCGTCTGCCAGCCCTGCTGCTCCAACCATGCCCGGCGGGCGGCGTCGTCCTTGGCGGTCACCGGGGTCTGGGAGGAACGGGCGGTACAGGCGGTCAGCAGCATCAGCAGCAGGCACAGCCCCGCAAGACAGCGCTTCACAGGCACGCAGCTCCTTTCGTTTTTTCCATAGCTTTGTCCTCAGCTTATTCCGTTTCCCGGTGGGATATGCTATAATGAGAAAAACTGCGGCAGGAGGGCTGGTTATGGAGCGCTTGGACAAGATCATCGCCGGAACGGGCAAATACTCCCGGCGGGAGGTAAAGGAGCTGGTGCGGCAGGGCCGGGTGATAGTGGACGGACGGTTGGCCTCCTCCCCAGAGGAAAAGGTGGACGCCGACGCCGCCTGCCTGCTGGTGGACGGTCAGTCACTGGACTGCCGCCGGTACACCTATCTCATGCTCCACAAGCCCGCCGGGGTCCTGTCGGCCCGTGTGGACGGACGGCAGCAGACGGTGCTGGACCTGCTGCCGCCGGAGCTGCGCAAACGGGATCTATCCCCAGTGGGGCGGCTGGATAAGGACACGGAGGGGCTGCTGCTGCTGACCAACCACGGGGAGCTGACCCATCGGCTGCTGAGCCCCCGCTATCACGTGGACAAGGTGTACTACGCCCGTGTGGAGGGCGTGCTGACGGCGGCGGACACGGCGGCCTTCGCCGGCGGGATGGTGCTGGCCGACGGGCTGGAGTGCCTGCCGGCGGGGCTGGAGCTCCTCTCGCCGCAGGAGGCGCTGGTGACGCTGCGGGAGGGGAAATTCCATCAGGTGAAGCGGATGCTGGCCGCTTGCGGAAAACCGGTGACGTACCTGAAGCGGCTTTCCATGGGGCCGCTGCGGCTGGATGAAGCGCTGGCGCCAGGGGCCTTCCGTCCCCTGTCCGATAGGGAGATACACACCCTTCTTGACATATGCGGACTGAATGCCTCGACATAACGCCAAAAAATGCCCCAAAATTTTTGTGAAAAATACAAGAAAATACTTGCAAAATCGTGATTCTGACGATATAATAGAGCACGAAGCTAAGTAGTTTGCACAAAATATCCATCAGCTCTATATCAGGAGGGACTGACTATGTCCGGGAGAATTTTTCAGAACGTCGTTTTACAGTTCAAGGATACCACCGATCGCACCGTGGGCGTCATTGACGCCGAGGGTACCGTCATTGCTTGCAGCGAGCTGACGGGTATCGGCAAGAAGTGGGCCAAATATGTGGAGGCCATCGACTCCGCCGAGGGCGGCTGCATTGCGCTGGAGGGCAAGACCTTCAAGGCGCTGCCCGGCTGGGGCGGACATTTTGACTATGCCGTGTTCGCCACCGGCGATGACAGCGTGGGCCGCACCGTGTGCGCCATGGCCTGCGTGGCTCTGAACTCCGCCAAGACGTACTATGAGGAGAAGCACGACAAGGGTTCCTTCATCAAGAACATCATCTCCGACAACATCCTTATCAGCGACATCTATATGCGGGCCAAGGAGCTGCACGTGGCCGCCGAGGTACCCCGCGGCGTATTCGTCATCCGACCTGTGGAGGGCCGCAGCGAGGGCATCTCTCTGGAGGTGGTGCAGAATCTCTTCCCCGACCGGCAGAATGACTTCGTCATCAGCGTGGGTGAGACGGACGTGGCGCTGATCCACCAGATGCCGGAGAGCACCACCAACAAGGATCTGGAGAAGGTGGCCACCACCATCGAGGAGGCCCTGCGGGAGGACGGCGAGAGCCGTGTGTTCGTGGGCATCGGTACGCTGGCCCTGCATCTGCGGGATCTGGCCAAGTCCTATAAGGAGGCTCAGATCGCCATTGAGGTAGGCAAGGTATTCGACACGGAGCGCTATGTCATCAACTACGAGAATCTGGGCATCGGCCGCCTGATCTATCAGCTGCCCACCACCCTGTGCGAGATGTTTTTGCAGGAGGTGTTCAAGAAGAACCCCATCGATGCGCTGGATCAGGAGACGCTGTTCACCATCTACAAGTTCTTTGAGAACAACCTGAACGTCTCCGAGACCGCTCGGAAGCTGTTCGTCCACCGGAACACCCTGGTCTACCGGCTGGAGAAGATCCAGAAGCAGACCGGGCTGGATGTCAGAGTGTTTGAGGACGCCCTGACATTTAAGATTGCTCTGATGGTCGCAGACCACATGAAATTCATAGAAAACAGAAAATAGGAGGACATGATATGGTGAAATTATACGAAGGCGGTGCCTATCTTTTACACGGTACTGAGGTAATTGCAGATGCACCCGATGCACTTGCTGCCGTAAAAAGCAAGACAGGGATTGAGACAACAAAAGAAGCTGCTGCAAAAGAGACAATGGCTTATGGGATCTTAAGTGCGCATAATACTTCCGGTAATATGCAGCAGCTTCAGATCAAATTTGACAAGCTGACTTCGCACGACATTACCTTTGTCGGAATCATCCAGACTGCAAGAGCATCCGGACTGGAGAAATTCCCGATCCCTTATGTGCTGACCAACTGCCACAACTCTCTGTGTGCAGTCGGCGGTACGATCAATGAAGATGA
>ERZ838118.2081-NODE-2081-length-22256-cov-10.549660_pt1 | contig 22256 bp, 18 predicted proteins | sample MGYA00519863_ERZ838118 | MGnify/ENA primary metagenome ERZ838118 (study PRJEB31850, sample SAMEA3708827) | human gut metagenome | biome: human gut; feature: human-associated habitat; material: faeces | place: China | collected 2014 ...
CCCGCCACAGGAACGTGACCATTTGGCCGCGCGTCAAAAGGTGCTTTGTTCCAAAGGTGGTGCTGTCCAGTCCGGTAGTGATATTGTTTGCAACGGCCCACTGAATTGCTTCGGTATACCAGCTGTCCATTTCGACATCGGTGAAGGAAACAGTCGGCTTCTCGGAGGGGTTCGTGGGTGTCTCAGAGGGCTTTGCGGGTGTCTCGGAAGGCTTCGTAGGTGTCTCGGAGGGTGTTGTGGGCGTTTCAGAAGGTTTTGCGGGTGTCTCAGAGGGTGCTGCGGGTGTCTCGGAAGGCTTCGTAGGCGTCTCGGAGGGCTTTGAAGGTTCTTCAGGGGTATACGCCGCAGTGGGATACTGGCTTAGATCCGGGGTGGGATCAATGCCGGATTTCCAGTAAAGGCTTTCCAGCGGATCGTCTGCGGTGGTTTCCTTCTGAGTGCCACCGGCTACATGGCGCTTGCCGCTGGTAATGGTGATCTCGCCCTTGGTGGCTGTGCCTGGCTTGCCGTTCTGCGCTTTGGAGGAGGTGGCACCCTGCAGATATACGTCATCGGTGGAAATGGTGCCGGTGCCGGATACGGCGCAGCCGCCGTCCTTCCAAAGTACACGGCCACCAATGGCAATGAGCTTTCCGCTGCCGGTGATAGTGCCCTGCTCCAGTTCAATAGCGGTGCCGCCCTTGGTATCGACGACAGTGCCTTCGCCGCCGTAAACGGCCAGCACGGCGCCGTCTGCCAGTGTCAGAGTCCCGTTTTTCACGGAGAGACCGGCCTGACCGATTTTGGAGCCGCCTGCGTCACCCTGAATAAAGACCTGTCCCTTTACGGTGACATTGCCGGTCACGGCCACAACTGGCTCGGCAGTGGTGCGGTCAACGAGATCGCCGTTGGCCAGATAGTTGGCGTGGGAGTAGATTGCGGCATTTTCCAGCACGGCGCCGTCCGCCATCCGCAGGTGTCCGCAAATGGAGGAGCCGGTGAGAAATTCGCCGCTGCCGTAGTCGTTGTAGTTCATGGAGAAGGTACCGCCGGACTGGACGTCAATGATGCCCTGCACCACGGAATCCCGGAGGGTCAGCTTGCCGCCATTTTCTACAACGACGCGAACACTGCTGAGGATCTCCATATTGACCATTGTGAGATTGCAGCCGGAGGGGATGTAGAGGGTCTGCGGAATGTTGCCTGCCTTGACTTCCTCCCATGCAAGGTCATAGCCCAGATAGCCGTAGGTGCCGCTCTGATGGGAGCCGTACCATGCCTTGAGATCCTTGGGAATACGGACGGAATCTTCCTCCCCATCCACGTTGCTGCCAAATTCGGAGATGGCCCAAGGCTCCATGATGTCCCACATATACTTGCCGTCTTGGGTCTGGGTCAGGTTGTCGGGAGAAATACGGTCGGCCAGCGCTTCCTTGCCGGTATAGATGCGGAAGGGCAGGGCGTTGCTCGCTGCGGTGCGTCCCTGATCGTCGGTGACTGCCACAGAGATCAGATAGCTGCCTGCGTCCTTGGGGGTGCCGCTGAGGGTCAGGCTGCTGCTGATGGCAGGCCAGAAGGAGCCGGTCATGCCGCTGCTGGCGTTTTCGTCGGTACCCTGTTCTGTATCGGGCACAATGGAAACGGTGCATTTTGTGACATAGCCGGAGTTGGAATCCGCAGAGGCGTCCAGCTCTTTCCAATCAGAGTCAGCAGGAACGCTGCCCTTTTCTGTCCGAGCGCCATAGACTGTGACGTTGCTGTTCTTGTTGGAGGAGGCAGAGCCGGTGGCACCGGAAACGCCGTCATAGTTCTCCTGTCCCACAATGGCGGCCTCAAAGTCGCCCACGATCTTTACATGAAGCTCATAGAGATCGCCTTGACCGTCATCTTCTACCAGGGAGGCATTGCCATCCGGGTCGATGAGCAGCTTCACCCGAAGCGTTTCGTAGCCGGCAGCGGTGATGGAGATCACATCGCCGCTCTTCAGGACGGGAATCGTGGAGGAGGGGCTGAAATCCTTTGCAGAGAATACCAGACAGCTGTTTTCGGCATCCTTCTGGTAGCTGCCGCCGCTGGAGGGGGAGTAGCTTTTAGCTTCCCAGACGGTATCGTTGACGGAGAGCTCGGTGATGGCGTCCACATAGCCAGCGTCGTCCTTTACAGTGACATACCAGTCATTGCCGAAGGAATCCTGGCTCAGAGATAGCTGTTCCACAGAAATGGTATTCAGGGGGATCAGCTCGAATACGGCGGTGACGGTTACATCCTCAGCAGGCATCTGGAAGGTGCAGCCGGTGTCGGTATCCACAATATCCACAGCGGTGCCGTCTGTCTGGGAAACGGAAATACCGGAAAGCACATAGCCCTCATTCGGTGTCGCAGTGACGGTAACGGTCTGGCCCGCCTCAGCGGTCCCCGGGGAGACGGTGGCGCTGCCGTTTTCACAGTTGGCTACGGTGACGGAATAGGTCACGGGGGTGGTATCGACTACGGTGGCGGTATGGGTAGTCTTATCCAGCGTCAGCGTCAGATCCTGATAGCCATCGGCGGCGATGACACAGGTGGCGGGATTGACATCGTATCCTTCGCCGATCACAAGGCGAAGATTGGCGGGATCGGCGTAGAATTGGCTGTTGTTCCATACGCTGTAGGAGTTGCTGCCCTTACTCCATGCGGTCCCGTTGACGGTAACGCTGGTAATTGAAGAGAGGAAGTCTCCGCTGCCGCCGGCAAAGGTCAGCACAAAGTCATATCCGAAGCTGGAGGCAGTGGTAAAGCCGGTAGGGGGAGCCTTCTTTTCACCGGCATCGGGTGTTTCAGAGGGCTTTGGATCCGGTTCCGGTTCAGGCTCCGATGTGTCAGCAAGGGAAACGGTATAGCCGTCGCCTGACTCCGTGAGTGTCAGGGCAACATCTGGATAACCGGTGGCCGTGACCAGCACGGTGACAGGACTGCCGGTGAAGCTCTTTGTCAGCAGCAGAACACGATCCTCGCCGGTGGCACTGCCTGTATCCTTACCGGCAAAGAAGGTTGGGTCACTGGCAAAGGAAAGAGATGAGCTGTAGGACGCTTTTGTGTACGTTGTTCCGTTTACCGTTACGGTGTCAACGGCGTCCAGCCAGCTTGCGTCATCACTGGTGAATTTCAGCTTTACCAGTGACGAAAAGATGCTGTCGGTTACCTCACAGCTTGGTGCTGTACTGGGTGCGGTGTTTGCAGCGAAGACTGGTGCCGCCGCCATGGATAGAACCATAGCAGCAGAGAGCACCAGAGATGCTGCCTTTTTCAGCAGTTTTTTCATTGGTTCACTCCCTTTTGTATCCCGACTGTCGAAAGACGTTTCGGGCTGTGAAGTGGTTAGTAAAAGCTAACGTGTACGGAAGAAAAAAGCGGACAAACCGCTCCAAATGGACTTAGCTATAACTAACCCTCGATAAATTACCACAGGCCACTGCGGCTGTCAAGATGAATTTCCCTTTTTTCTGAAAAATGTGTGCTGCATTTACAGCAAACTGCAAATTCTCCCTGATTTATACAGGAGACGTGGAAACAGCGCACGTTTGAAACAATAGAGCACAAGCCGATTCTTGCGGCGGAGGGCAGATGGTGTTATACTCGTTATATCGAATTCAAATTATCAGGAAGGAGCGTTCCCTATGCCCTACGAAGCCCTGACCGCCCCGCTGACCCTGCGGGGGAAAACGTTAAAGACCCGGCTGCTCTACCCGGTGGCCCAGCCGCATTTTTTGCAGGCCAACCAGCTGTTCCCGGATGATCCGGTGGTAAGCTACTATGCGTCCCGGGCCAAGAATGGTGCAGCCATTTTACTGATGCAGGATCTGACCAATCTGGATCAGAGAAAGATGCCAGCGGACTGCGGCCATTTTGCCATGTATGACATGGACGATATCGGATGTCAGAATGGATTTACCTTTATGGCGGAGATGGTTCACTACTATGGAAGCTATATCACTCCGGAGCTGAACCTCGATAACCGGATGCCCCTGCAGGTCAATGATCCCAAGGTACCCTCCCCCTATGGGGAGCCCATGAATCCCTTCGCCATGGTCAGCAAGGACGATGAGGATGAGGTCACTGCGGCCCCGGGCGTTAAGCCCATGGAAGAGGGGGTATCCGGTGCACCGGGACGCCCCATGGCCGGTGCCAGAATGATGACTCGGGAGGACATGGATGAGTATATCCGGGTGCATATTCAGCATGCACAGGCCTATAAGAACTTTGGCTTTGACGGCGGTATGTTTGACTTCTGCCACAACTTTAATATCGGAAAGTTCCTGAATCCCACCACCAACTGGCGCACTGATGAATACGGCGGCAGTCTGGAAAACCGGATGCGTTTCCCGGTGGAGGTCATCCGGGCATTGCGGAAGGCCATGGGCGAGAAATATCTGCTGGTGGTCAACGCACCGAACATCGGCGGCCCCATGGGCATGGATATGGACGAGGCGGCGGCATTCCTACGGGCCATCGATCCCTATATCGATCTGCTTCAGGTTCGCGGTCAGCATCCCGACCACGAGCGGGTGACGGTCTGCGAGTCGGCGGAGCTGTCCAAGGGACTCAAGGCCCGGGGGGTAAAAACACCCATTGCCATTTCCACCTATTATAAGGATCTGGATTCCCTCAATGGCGTCATTGCCTCCGGGGCAGCGGATCTTGTAGCGCCGGGCCATCTGTTTATCTGCAACGAGCATTTGGGAGAGATCCTGCGGGACGGCAACGGCGAAGATCTGAACCCCTGCATCGAGTGCCATGCCTGCCGGGGCACCTCCTCCACGGGAGACTGGATGAGCCACTGCACCATCAACCCGGAGATCGGCATGGAGCACCGGGCAAAGCGGCTGGTGGAGCCGGTGACACGGCAGAAGAAGGTTGCGCTGATCGGCGGTGGCCCCGGTGCCATCAAGTGCGCCATGTGGCTCAAGGAGCGGGGCCATACGCCAGTGATCTTTGAGAAGTCCGATGCATTGGGCGGCCAGATCAAGACCGCTGAATACCCGGAATTCAAGTGGGAACTCCGGCGGTATCTTGACTTCCTGCGGGCGCAGGTTCAGAAAAAGGGCATTGCCGTCCAGCTGAACACGGAGGCAACACCGGAGATGATCAAAGCCATGGGCTTTGACGTAGTGATTGCCGCAACCGGTTCCACGCCCCAAAAGCCGGATATCCAGGGCGCAGAGCACACCGATTGGAACGGTGTCAACATCTATGGCAATCAGGAGAAGCTGGGACATCGTGTGGTAGTGATCGGTGGCAGCTCCGTGGCGGCGGAGGCGGCCTGCTATCTGGCAGAATGCGGCCATGCGGTGACGGAGATCAGCCGTCAGGGACGGCTGGCCTATGACCTCAATCCCATCCGGGCCATTGGCTATATGAACGAAAAGGCCCAGAAGCTTGGGGTGCAGGTGATTCGGAAAGCCCAAACCACAAAAATTGTCCCAGGTACGGTCACCTATGTGGATCGAAAGGGCACAGAACAGACGGTGGAATGTGATGATGTGGTGGCCTGCGGCGGCATGCGTCCCAACAGCGAGGCGGCCATCGCCTTCCGCTTTGCGGCGCCGGAGTTCTATATGATCGGCGACTGCCGTCAACCCGGCAATATGCGAAATGCCATCCGGGATGCCTATGCGCTGGCCATGCGGATCTAAGCGGAAAGAGAAAAATCAAATGGCCCCCGTAAGGAGCGTTCCTTACAGGGGCCATTGCTGTATCGGGGTCACTGCTGATCGTATTGCTTTACTATGACAGTTTCCTTTTCAAAATCCAGAAAGAGCTGGTAGGCATAGTTGTCCTCACTGGTGTCCCAGATCTCTACAAACTTTGGAGAGACCTCTATGATGATCTCCGTGTCCTCATGGGAATACTTGTTGTAGCTGCCCCAGAGGTATTTTTGATAGAGCGTTTCAAACTTCCGGCCCGGCTCGTCTACCACCAGTCCCTTATTTTCTGCAATGCCCTCCACCTGTACGCCGCTCCAGCACAGTGCAACATGGGGGTTCTGGTAGAGCTGCTGGGTCTTGCGGAAGTTTTTATCGGTTTTGAACCAGATCTTTCCGTCATAGAACAGACAGCTTACATTACGCACCATTACATAGTCGTTAACGGAGCTGGCCAGAGCCATGATTTTGGAATCCCCCAGCTTCTCAAACATCAGGTCAACGGCCTGTGCGAAGGTGAGATTTTTGTCGATGCTGAATTTCATTGTGTTGTCCTCCTGTCAGTTGGCAAATTTCTTCATGGGAATGCTGAGTTTTTTGTAAACCAGCAGGGTGATCAGGGATGTGACCACCCGGGAGATCAGATTAAAGGGGACGATGGAAAAGGCCACCATGGTGGGTATGCTGGTGATCCACGGATTAACGGCGGAGCACATTTCCAGAATGCCTTCCCAGTTCATGCCGTAGAGCTTGATGTAAATGGGGAAGATCACATAGATGTTGGTGAAGATGGATACGATCACGCTGATCACGGTGCCCAGGGCCAGACCGATGATTGCCCCCTTTTTGGTGCGGTGCTTCCGGTAGTAAAACAGTGCGGGCAGCACATAGGCAAGGCTCAGAATCAGATTCATAGCTTCGCCGGTGAGCAGAGAGCTGCTGCCCTTAAACAGCAGCTTCAGACCGATCTTTACTACAATGATCTCAATGGCGCCGATGGGGCCGAGAATAAACCCACCAATGAGCTCCGGCAGAGCGGAGAAATCGAATTCCGCGAAGGGGGAGAGCACCGGCACGGAAAAGCTGAAAAACATCAGCACAAATGCTACCGCGCCGCAGAGTGCCGCCATGGTCAGACGGCGAAGGGATCCTTTTTTCATCAAAAAAACCTCCAATCAAAAATACGCCTCATTTGGGCCTGAAAGCACCTGGATTCTCTGACTTCATCCAGGCAAGCAGGCAACAAAGAGATGCATCTAATGATACGGAGGTTTGCCGCACTTATCTTCTTTCATCCAGACTGTACTGTTGGTCCCGGAGTTGCACCGAGTCAGCGGCTGAGAATCAGCCGGTCGCGGACTATACCGCCAGTAGGGGAATTGCGCCCCACCCTGAAGACAAAGTATTCAGTTGTTTTCTAGGCCGTATTGTAGCGCAGTATCCTGTGAATTGCAAGTATTTTGTGAAAAAAGAAAAAGGGGCTGTCTCAAAATACGAATTGTAAGAGAATAGCCCCCCGTCAAAAGTTAGATAAAGTCGTGAAAATCCAATTTCTATCGGATCTTCACGACTTTTTTGTTGGGCTAATTTTTAGAAAACTCTATTTTGAGACAACCCCTGCTGCTTTATTTCGGCGGCGTCCATTTCCAGTCCCGGACCTCCGGCAGATCCACGCCGAATTCCCGGATATACTGCTTGTGTTCAATGAGCTTATCCCGCATCAGCTGGATCAGGAAGGCCCCACGATTGCCCAGCTGGGGCAGACGGTTGATGACATCCATCACCAGATGGAAGCGGTCAATGTCGTTCTGTACCCGCATGTCAAAGGGCGTTGTAATGGTGCCCTCCTCCTTGTAGCCCCGCACATGGAGCTGGCGGTTGGTGCGCCGGTAGGTGAGTTCATGGATCAATGTGGGATAGCCGTGGAAGGCGAAGATGATGGGCTTATCCTTAGTGAACAGTGCGTCATAGTCTGTGTCGCTGAGCCCGTGGGGATGCTCATTGGCGGGCTGGAGCTTCATCAGGTCCACCACGTTGACTACCCGCACCTTGATCTCCGGCATATACTGCCGCAGAATCGTCACGGCGGCCAGGGTTTCCAGTGTGGGGGTGTCGCCGCAGCAGGCCATGACCACATCGGGCTCCTGTCCGGCGTCATTGCTGGCCCATTGCCAGATGCCGATGCCCTGAGTGCAATGCCGGATGGCCTGCTCCATGGTCAGCCACTGAGGGCGGGGATGCTTGCTGGTGACCAGTACGTTGACATAATTCCGGCTGCGGATGCAGTGGTCAAAGCAGCTCAGCAGGCAGTTGGCATCCGGGGGCAGATACAGGCGCACCACATCTGCCTTCTTATTGGCTACATGGTCCAGGAAGCCTGGATCCTGATGGGTAAAGCCGTTGTGATCCTGCTGCCAGACGTTGCTGGAGAGCACATAGTTCAGGGAGGCAATGTCCTGCCGCCAGGGCAGCTGTGCGCAGACCTTCAGCCATTTTGCGTGCTGGGCAAACATGGAGTCCACAATGCGGATAAACGCCTCATAGCTGTTGAAGAAGCCGTGGCGTCCGGTCAGCAGATAGCCTTCCAGCCAGCCCTGACACATATGCTCAGAGAGCATACCGTCCATGACCCGGCCATCGGCGGAGAGAAACTCGTCTGCGGGTGTCATATCTGCCTGCCACTGACGGTTTTCTACTTCAAATACATGGCCCAGCCGGTTGGACATGGTCTCGTCAGGGCCAAAGATCCGGAAGTTCTTCTCGTCCCTGTTCAGACGGAAGATGTCTCGTACATAGCCGCCCAACTCGATCATATCCTGAGCCTCTATCGCACCCGGAGCGGGAACGTCTACGGCGTAATCCCGGAAATCCGGCAGACGCAGGCTCCGCAGCAGAAGGCCGCCGTTGGCATGGGGATTGGCGCCCATCCGGCGAGTCCCCTCAGGGGCAAGGGACTGAAGCTCCGGGATCAGGCGGCCCTTTTCATCAAACAGTTCTTCGGGGTGGTAGCTCTTCAGCCACTGCTCCAGAATGCCGAGATGTTCCGGCTTATCCATGGAGACCGGTACCTGATGGGCGCGGAAGCTGCCCTCAATCGGAACGCCGTCTACCTCCTTGGGGCCGGTCCAGCCCTTGGGAGAACGGAATACAATCATGGGCCAGCGAGGCCGCTGGGTGCTGCCGCCCTGGCGGGCGGCCTTCTGAATGGCGCGGATCTCTTCGAGCACCGTGTCCAGCACAGCGGCCATTTTCTCGTGCATTTCCATGGGGTCGGAGCCCTCTACAAAGTAGGGCTTCCAGCCGCAGCCCTCAAAGAAGCGCTGGACTTCCTCATGGGAGATCCGGGAAAATACCGTAGGATTGCTGATCTTAAAGCCGTTGAGATGCAGGATCGGCAGAACAGCGCCATCCCCCGCGGGATTGAGGAACTTATTGCTGTGCCATGCGGTGGCCAGGGGGCCGGTTTCCGCTTCGCCATCGCCCACAACGCAGGCTGCGATCAGGTCAGGATTGTCAAATACCGCGCCAAAGGCATGGGCCAGAGAATAGCCCAGCTCGCCGCCCTCATGAATGGAGCCCGGTGTCTCCGGTGCCACATGGCTGGGAATGCCGCCGGGGAAGGAGAACTGCTTGAACAGCCGGCGCATGCCCTCGATATCCCGGCTGACATCGGGATAGATCTCACTGTAGGTGCCCTCCAGATAGGTCTGGGCTACCATGGCATTTCCGCCGTGTCCAGGGCCAGAGAGGTAGATCATGTCGAGATCATACTTTTTAATTACCCGGTTCAGGTGGGTATAGATAAAGTTCTGCCCCGGAACAGTTCCCCAGTGGCCTACGATCTTCCGCTTGATATGCTCCGGCTTCAGAGGCTCCCGCAGAAGGGGGTTGTCCAGCAGATAGAGCTGACCGACCGCCAGATAGTTGGATGCCCGCCACCATGCGTCAAGATCGAGCAATTCTTTTTCATTTAATACATGCTGCTGTGTGCTCATAGTTACCCTCCTTATCGCTGACGATGTATGAAACGTATGGAACAAGTTGATGCACTTCTATTATACACATATCAGTGAAAAAAGCAAGTAGCAGAAATGAAAGAAGCGATATATTTGTGCAGAAACACAGGATCCCCCACAGGGGCAGGAATGGTCCTTACACCTGATGGGGGATCTTTCGTTAAAACAGATCCAGCATATTGCTGAGATAGATGTGCTCCCGAACGCATAGCTGATACTCCGGCTTTGTCATGTAGTAGAGCAGAAATTCCAGCACTACTGCACTGCCGAGGCTGCGGCCTTCGATTTTGAAATTGGAAAAGCCCATGGGCAGATAGGTGTTTTGGATATCCTCAATGCTAATGAAGCCCGGATTGGTCATGGCTTTGGAAAAGCGGTAGCCCTCCGCAGCGTCAGGGGCGGAACAGATGTGTTCGGGACAGGCTTCACCGAGGTTTTTTCGGCTGACGGTTTCATAGCAGTGTTTCCGATCCCGGCAGCCAAACCAGCAGCATTCGTTGCACAGAAATTCCACCTTGTCTTTCTGTGGAGCGGACAGCCTGTTTAGCTGGGAGAAGGCTTTGTTCAGGCGGAAATCCGGCACAACATATCGAAAATCCGCCCGGGAGACCTCCTCCTGAAACTGTGAAAAGTCCGTCAGGACCTTTGTGGTAGAGGAGACGAAATAGAATGCGGGGTATTTCTGCTTCAAATACCGGAGAAGCAGCTCCGAGTGGACAATGACGCCGTTCTGGGGGCTACCTGCGGAAAACAGACGGCAAAGCCGGTTGCATTTGGCGTCAGAAAGATGCGCCGACTGAAGCAGGGAATTGCTGAAGGTCAGCCGTGCGGAGATCCTGTACTCCTGCATCAGGGCAAGAACCGCCCGGGGATCGGCATCCCCGCTGCCGGTGCGGCCTCCACCCCAGATACAATCCGCAGGAGCGCCATAGATAGAGCCAATTTCACACCAATCGTAGAAGTATTCCCGATGACTGCGAAATAATGGGAGAAAGAGACGGTACAGTTCGTAAAACTCAAATAGGCCGGGGAGATGGTAATAGGCGATGGAACGCTTTTCATTGTTCCGATTCATAGGGCTCCTGTGCTCCTTTCACGGTCAGGGCAGCTTCATATAGAAATGCGGTCAGGATTTTTCCGGTTTTATGGCTGGTCAGCCGGGGGCTCCTTGCCCTGAAGCTGGCGCAGGTGGTGATAGGCCGTGGGGTTCTGTGCCTCAAAGTGCTTCCGGTGCTTTTCCGTCCGGAGACGGACCCGGGCCAGCAGCTCGGGATTGCTTTCGGCCAGATGGGCTTCGATCTTCTGTCTGTGGATTTCTGCCCGGTGCACCATCCGGGCGATTTCCTCCTCGGAAAAGCGCCCGGTTTTCAGCTGTTCTTCAAGGCGCATTTCCAAGTGATCCAGAAACCGTTCTTCGTCTTCGGGGGCCAGCAGGTGCCAGCTGCCGTGACTGCTCTTGTCGGACAGCACCTGCTCCTCTGCGGACAGGGCATTGTCGCTTTCCAGAATCCGGTGCATGCCCTCACTGGCCATTTGCTCCATGACGGCCTCTGCCTCGGAGCCAAAAAGCCATTCAAATTCCAGCAGCTGCTCCATGTGGGCATCCGCATGGGCTGATTCTGCGGCTGCAAGGTCAACGGGCTGGCATGGGGGATGGATTTCTGCATCCTCCAGAGCCAGTGTGATGGTGCGCCGAACGGCCCCTTCCCGCAGGAGGCTCTCTGCGTCCAGCCCCTTGAGCTGATCGTTCAGGGAGCCGTCATGCTCGGTCACATAGAAGGCAATCCCACGCTGGCGCAGATTCCGATCCAGAAGTACCAGACGTTCCGCAGCGGTGAGGTCGATGCTGCCGATGCCCCGGGCGTCCACCACAACGGCACGGGTCTCCGGTGTGATGGCGGCTTCGATATCGCCTTGCAGGCGGTCGATGTTGGCGAAAAACAGATTGCCGCTGAAGCGGTAGAGTACTGCGTCTCGAAGGGGCTGGGCATCTCGGTTCCGCTCCAGAGGGTAGTAGCCCTCCTGTCCCGGGATCACGCCCAGATAGGAGACCGGGGGTGTTACTGCGGAGATGGCTACCTCGAAGAAGGAAAGAAGCACGCCGATCATGACACCGTATACGGTGCCGAAGATCAGGACGCCCAGCAGGGCGATAAGGAAGATAAACAGCTCCTTTCGGCTGGTTTTCCACAGCTTCTTTGCCAACTGAAAATCAAGAATCCCCCAGAGGGCAGTCATAACAATGCCGGTCAAAATGGGGACCGGCAGGTATTTTAGCAGGGGGGTGCCTGCCAGCAGCACCAGCAGCATGGTGCCGAAGGCGGAAAGACTCATAAGCTGGGAGCGGCAGCCGAAGGAGTCGGCAATGCCGCTGCGGGAGACGCTGCCGTTGATGGGGCAGCAGCCGGTAAAGGCACTGGCCAGATTCATGGCCCCGTAGGCCAGAAGCTCCCGGTTGTTGTCCAGTTTGTCACCGTATTTCATGGCATAGCTGCCGGAGGCCAGCAGCGTCTGGGCCATGACCACGGCGGCGATGCTCAGAGACTCAACGATCAGATCCTTCCCATAGACGCCCAGATAGGAAAAGCCGGGGAGCATCAGATGCGGAAGTCCCGGGGCGACCTCCAAGAGCATTTTTACGCCGTAGGCGTCCAAGTGGAAGACTGCCTGAAGTGCGGCGCCCACCAGCATCATGATCACCGTCATGGGGACCTTGGGGATCAGACGCTTGCACACGAGGATGACGGCAAAGGTGCCGAAGCCCAGAACTGCGGAGAGCGGGTGAAAGGCCGGAAGCTGCCGGACAATGTGCCCCAGCAGCGCAAAGAGCTCGCCGGTCCCGGCGCTGCCGCCAAAGAGCTTGGGAATCTGCATAAGAATGATCGTAAGCCCCACACCGGAAATAAAGCCGCCCATGACGGGAGTGGAGATATATTTGACGATCCGCCCGGCTTTCAGCAGAAAGAAGACCAGAAACCACAGCGCCGTCAGCAGGGAGATTAGCGGTACCAGCTGCATGGCTGCATCCGATTCTGCGGTGATCCCGAAGCCTGCCAGCAGACTGCCCACCATGACGGCGGGCATGGCATCCACGCCTACCACAAATTGCGGCGAGGTAGTGAGCAGGGAGAAGGCCAGAATGGGCAGCAGAGAGCCATAGAGACCGTAGACTGGGGGAAGCCCCGCAATTTGTGCGTAGCCCATGGAGATGGGGATGGATACCAGCGCAACGATAATGCCGGACAGGATGTCCCGCCCGGGATGCCTGCTATTATATTGCTTCATAGGAGCCTCCCATATCAAAAGGTCATAGAGAACCCCGGGGCGCAGTAATCAAACTGCTGCGCATGGGCCCGGAGCGTGATGTTCCATAGGCACCATTATACGCAATGTTGGGGGGCACGTCAATTGGCTTGTGCGTGTGCATTCTGCCTGACTGTGTAGGCTTACAGGCTGTACAATGATGTGCTGCGGCGTGCAGAAAATAGAAATATCCGCAGGAAACGGCATGTATACCGGCTCCTGCGGATGATTTTACGGCTGCTTTCGTTTAGGCTTCGGTCATGTCCCATGCCTCGGCTTGCCTACGGATCTCGGCAAAGCGCTTTTACAGACCGTCATGCTGAATCAGCGTCCGGTGGGTGCCGGACGCTACAATGGTGCCGTTGTCTACCACAAGGATCTGGTCGGCGTTTTGAATGGTAGCCAGCCGGTGAGCGATGGTGATGACGGTCTTGCCGCGGGTCAGCTCGGAAATGGCCTGCTGGATCAGATGCTCGTTTTCCGGATCAATGCTGGCTGTGGCCTCATCCAGAATAATAATGGGGGCGTCCTTCAGAATAGCCCGGGCGATGGAAATGCGCTGTTTTTCGCCGCCGGACAGGGTACCGCCTCCCTCGCCCACCATGGTGTCATAGCCCTCCGGCAGCGCCATGATAAAATCATGGCACCGGGCCCGTTTGGCTGCGGCGATCATTTCTTCCTCTGCAGCATCCGGGCGGGCAAAGAGAATATTGGAACGGATGGTATCGTGGAACAGATAGACATTCTGGAACACCATGGAGATATTGGCAAGCAGACTGTCGCAGGTGAACTCCCGCAGATCGTGGCCTCCCAGCGTGATAGAGCCGGACTGTGGGTCATAAAATCGTGCCAGCAGACTGCAAATGGTGGTTTTACCGGAGCCGGAGGGCCCTACAATGGCGGTGGAGGTGCCCTGGGGGATGGAAAAGGTGACGTCCTTCAGCACCTGACGGGAATCATAGCCGAAATTCACGTGCTCGAATGCAATGTCGTAGCAGGTGGGGTGGATATGTGGACGCTGGCCCAGCAGACCCTTTCCAAGCTGAAACGTATGACGGATTCTGACTATGACAGCCAGAAATTCTATTTCACAGACGAGAACGAATAAATAACAGCAGACGCCGGGCGCGGCGGCCATGTGGCCGCTTGCGTCCGGCGTCTTTTCTTTTTGCCTGTTCCTACGCATTTAGAACCCAGTATTGACGGGGATAGGATAAAGTATTCGCCCACCTCTGCAAACGTGCGGGAGAAGCCTTGAAACTGGCGGTTATCAGCCCCGAAAGGCGTAGGTTACAGTCATTATTAGCCCCCGAAACAGGTACAGACGCGCAGCGGGTGTATCTGTTTCGGGGGTGTGCAGGTGATAGCCGCAAAGCGGCGTAAGAGGGTGCAGCCCTCTTGATCGTTATTCTTGTTCCAACGGGAAGCTCGGCAACGCTTCCAGCAGCTTTAAGGAAATGTGCTGCCGCATATCCTCGTCAATGACTTTTTTCACTTTGCCGCCCGGCTGCCTGATCTCCACCGTGGAAAGCTCGTCGATGTAGTCCGCATAGTGGGCCAGCACCTTTTCTGTGGCCCACTTCTCACCGGCAACGGCGGCTTTGATTGTTTCATAGTCCAGCAGCTTTTCTTGTCCGTCCATCCTGATACCCCCGTCAGATTGATTTTTTCCATGATACCATATCTGGGAGTATGGAGCCAGAGAAACCGGCGATTTTCTGCTGGTAAATTCTACGCATTTAGAGCGGCACTATGGCGGGGATAGGATAAAACACTCACATACCCCGCCGACTATGCGGGAAAAACCTTGAAATATAGGGCTTTTTAAGGCCCTAAATGCGTAGGTTGGTGCTTTGTTGCGATATGCTCCACGGTTACGGTGTATTGTTCATATTCTGTTTTCGGGAATCTTTATGAAATCTTCAAAATTGCCCGGTATGCTATCCGTAAAATCAAAGAAAGGACTTGATTATATGGATATGATTTTGAAAACGACTGACCTCTGCAAAAATTTCAAGGGGCAAATGGCGGTAAACAATGTGTCACTGAACATCCGGCGCAACTCGGTTTATGGTCTGCTGGGGCCGAATGGGGCTGGCAAATCCACGATCTTAAAAATGCTCACCGGCATTTTGCGCCCCACATCGGGAAGCATCGAGTTTGACGGCCACCCGTGGAAGCGGAATGATCTGGAGCATATCGGTGCTTTGATTGAGATGCCCCCGCTTTACGAAAATCTGACTGCATACGAAAATCTCAAAGTCAGAACTACATTGCTCGGCCTGGACGATGCACGAATTAACGAGGTATTGCAAATTGTCCAGCTCACGAATACCGGCAAGAAACGGGCCGGGCAGTTTTCTCTTGGTATGAAGCAGCGGCTTGGTATTGCTATTGCATTGCTGAACAGTCCCCAGCTTTTGATTCTGGATGAACCGACTAACGGCCTTGACCCTTTAGGGATTGAGGAACTTCGAGAGTTAATTCGCTCTTTTCCCTGCAAAGGGATTACAGTTATTTTGTCCAGCCATATTCTGTCAGAAGTCCAGCAGATTGCAGATCATGTGGGTATCATTGCTGGCGGCGTCCTTGGATATGAGGGAGAGCTTCGCGCCGGTGAAGATTTGGAACAACTCTTTATGGATGTTATTCGCAGAAATGGTAAGGAGGGATATTAAATGGAGATGGCATATATTCAGGCAGAGAACCTAAAGCATAAGAGAACTTTCACAAAAACGCTGATCGTTCTGGCCCCGTTTGTAACTGCGCTTATGAACTTTTTTGCCCCTCTTTGGTTCCAGCTCAATTCTTATAATTGGTGGTATATCCTGCTTTATCCTGGATTCCTTACGCTCACCTGTGCCTTGATTGAACAGCGGGATAATGGCAAACTAAAATATCGTGCCGTTGCTTCATTGCCTGTTTCGCAGAACAAAGTCTGGAAAGCAAAAATTGGAGTGGCCGGTATTTACTCCTGTGTGGGGAATTTCATTTTCCTGGCGCTAAATCTGTTGGGCGGTTTTGCAATATTAGTTATCAACGAAATTCCCCTGACAATCGGAATTTGGCAGGCTGCGGCCGGAACAGCTTGTATTGTCATTGCAAGCCTATGGGAAGTTCCGCTGTGCTTATGGTTATCAAAAAAAGTTGGTATCTTTGTCACGGTTATTCTTAATGCCGGACTTGGAAGCGTTTTAGGGATTTTCACGGCTACAACCTCTTTGTGGATGATCTGCCCGTATAGCTGGGTGCCGCATCTTATGATTTCCGTGTTAGGTATTTTGCCTAATGGTGAGCCGGTTGCAGATCAGAGTACGGCAATGGCATTTTGGATGATTATACTTGTATTGGTCATTTCGCTGGCCTGGTTTGCGGCGCTGTCATTTTTAACTGCAAGATGGTTTGAGAAAAAGGAGGTGGGGTAACTATGGTATCTGTGGTTCGCTGCTGGAAAGCAGAATATCAGAAGTGTAAACATAGCATTTTGCTCTATATGCACAGCATGATTCCGATTATATGTGCGGCGATTTTTGCGGGTTACTATCATATATCCAGATGGGAACTGGCAACCAAAATCAGTGCCTATCTGGAAGTGCTGGCCGTTGCGTTCCCGTTTCTGATCGGCATTATTGTGGGCCTGGTTGTTCAGATCGAAAATCAGGCCGGGCATTATCAGCTTTTGTTGGGAACAATCCCATCTCGCATGGCAACGTATATTGGTAAACTTGGTTTTCTGATGATCTGTGCTTTTGGCGCAACATTTTTAGCGTTAGGAACATTCGCTGCACTATATAGGGATGCTCCGGCAAGCCTTTACCTGAAAGCAGGGATTCTATTGTTGATTACCATGCTTCCCATTTACCTGATTCATTTGTTTGTGGGAATGAGCTTCGGAAAAGGTGCATCTATGGGATTGGGAATTGCAGGGAGTTTAATAGCTGCCCTTATGATAACAGGGCTTGGTGACGCTACATGGAAATATATTCCCTGGGCCTGGGGCGTTCGTGCTATGGATTACACTGTGCTTGCATGGGATAGCCCCCAACTGTATGCACAGGTAAAAACCGATTTTTTCAGCGGTATGATTATTTCTGTATGCTGCACTGTTTGTCTGCTGATTGCCAGTTTGGTTTGGTTTCATGGTTGGGAGGGAGGTAAAAACAGTGAATAAAAAGTGCCTGTTTGCCGTGGTAATTGTGCTTGTAAGTCTTATATGCTTATCGGCCTGCGGTGCGCTCCGCGATACCGCCGATAAAAATAAGGCGTTAAATGAATCTCTGCCGTATTATGAGCTGAACGCCGCAAACTATGATGAAATTTCATATAACGGCCTGACATATACCATAACGGATGAATGTCTTGAAATGTCAGAACTGCAAGAAGAAATCGGGCAGGTATCGAAACGCTTCAAAAATGTGGCGGGGGAAGATTTCAGTTTCGGCTACGTTTACAGTATTGTGGATGTGGATATAAGCAATGCCGTAGCTGTAAATATCAACAATGAATATCGGAAAGCTGACATTAAAAATAATGATGAGTAACCTCGACAATGTGGTATAATGGGGCGGGAGGTGATTTTTTGACCCACTTACTTGTAGTTGACGATGAAGTTTCTATCTTGGAATTGATTAAGAACAGTTTGGGGAAAGATGGATATTTGATAACAGTCTGTCAAAATGCGGATGATGTAGACATCAAAAAGCTGCATTTCTATGACCTCATTCTTTTGGATGTGATGATGCCTGGCACAGACGGGTTTGAGTTTTGCAAACAGATCAGGAATATGGTAGACTGCCCGATTCTCTTTCTGACCGCAAAGACATTAGAGGAAGATATATTGTTTGGATTGGGCATCGGTGCGGATGATTATATTACGAAACCTTTTCGTATTCAGGAGCTTCGCGCCCGTGTCGCGGCACATTTACGCAGAGAAAAAAGGGAGCATCACAGCACACTTTCATTTGAGCCTGATATAAGATTTGACCTTTCCGCAAAGGTACTGTATGTTTCAGAACAGCCGGTTCCCCTTACCAAAAGCGAGTATTCAATCTGTGAATACCTTGCGAAAAACCGGGGACAGGTTTTTACAAAAGAACAAATCTATGAAGCCGTTTTCGGGTTTGATGGAATAGGCGATAACTCTACGATCTCAACGCATATAAAAAATATTCGTGCGAAATTGGAGCATTTCAAAATAAGTCCGATCAGCACCGTATGGGGGATAGGATATAAATGGGAGTGAAAAAGAAACCTACATTGAAAATATTGTTTCGCCAGTTTGCTATCTCCCTCATTGTCATGCTGGTAGCGGCAATTATTGTCCCTTCTGGTTTGGAGGGACTTGCTGTAAATGCTGGATTAGCTACAAGAGCAAATCTAAGTGAATTGCAGGTAAAAGAGATCATTCCAACGCTGACGATTGCCCCGGATATTACAAAGGTTGTGATTCCACAGGGATGCGGCTACTTAATTCTGGACAAGAACTTTAATGAGCTTTACAGCAATATGGACGATGATGAAAAAGAAATTGCCCTGCTGTACGCAAAGGGAGAATATATTGAATATGCTACGGGGAGGCAGTTTGCACTTGTTGTCCGGGAAAACGAATTTTGCGTTTTAAGGTATTATATTGGTTCTCAATTTACAGTGTCATGGCTACCGGAATATTTTCCATCTCCTGACACGCTTGCGTTTATCCTGATGGCTGTAAATTCGCTGCTGGTCATTATCATACTGACCGCCAGATTTGCTAAGAACCTGCGTACACAACTGACCCCGCTTTTTGAAGCAACTGCGGAGGTTTCAAAGCAAAACCTTGATTTTGAAGTAGGACACGCCAAAATCAAAGAGTTTGAAGATGTCCTTGCATCTTTTTCAGATATGAAAGATAATCTGAAAATTTCGTTAGAACGGCAATGGAAAACCGAACAGACACAGAAAGAGCAAATCGCCGCGCTTGCCCATGATTTGAAAACGCCTCTGACGGTTATTCAAGGAAATGCTGATTTACTCACAGAAACAAATCTTGATGATGAGCAACGATTATACGCTGGTTACGTCGTGGAAAGCTCCGGCCAGATGCAGTCATATATTCAAACCCTGATTGATATATCACGGGCGGCGGTTGGTTATCAGCTCCATATTGAAAGTATAGACTTGCCAGCGTTCATGCAGCACTTGTTCGGTTATATGGAATCACTATGCCGGACAAAAGAAATCCGGCTGCAAATGAATACTGTTTCACTCCCTCAAATGCTGAAATTTGATAGGGTGCTGATAGAACGTGCTATTATGAATGTTATCAGTAATGGGCTGGACTACTCCCCGCAAGGCGGAACGCTTTATGTGGATGTTCAGAGTAACAACGGTTTCGTGGAAATTTCAGTCACAGACGAGGGAACGGGGTTTTCTAAAGAGGCATTATGCCACGCACAGGAACGGTTCTATATGGGCGATCAAAGCCGCAATTCAAAGTTACACTTTGGTATGGGTCTATATATTACAAATTCGATTATGGAACAACATAATGGTCAGCTTATTTTAGAAAATTCAAAAGAAACCGGCGGCGCAAAGGTTACTATGAAACTTCCTTGCTGATTTTCCGATAGTGTAATGGACGTCTTTTATGTCCGTCCATTTTTCAAATCTTTATGGAATCTTCAAAAATTCCTCTTATCATGTATCTAAAGAAAAAACATCTGCCCAGCGGCAGAAAAGAAAAAAACCGCTGCTGGGCAGACCCATTTTCACGCTTAATTTATATTCACTGGTGGCGGTTTTGAGAAATCAAGGCCGCTGCTTTCTTTCTGTCATTCCCAGCAGTTAAAGGCATGGCGGCCCACGGGAGGACGCCGCCATGCTGTTTTACTATCATTATAATCTAATCCACTTCTACCGCTTAAAAAAAGCCTTGCCCCGCCACGGGAATATTCCGGCTATGAGTATGAACTATACCATGTAAGAAAACAACAAAACGCTTCAAATCGTCGCCCGGTAGGTTTACGACCTGCCGGGCGATTTTTGTCGATTTTCGCGGATTGTCATTTCCGGCAAAAAATCAGATGGAAAAGGAGGCGGTCAGCAGACCAGGGCCAGCATAGGCCCCTGACAACGGACAGGATCATCCTGCTCACTCCCCACGGAAAGGGGGTGAGAAGATGAAAGTTACCCCTGATGATTACGGGAGGCGCTGCCAGTTTGACCATTTTTGCAAGCTGGTACTGTACCATGAAGCCGTTGACTACTTCCGGGAAAGGAAGCGTCAGCGTGGCTGGGAAACATCCTTTGAAACGCTGCCGCTTTCGGAACTGGACACGCTATGCACGATAGATCAGTACCCCAGCGACAGTTTTATATTTCCGGCCTATGGCTGTGAGCTTCAGATCAGCGACGGGCTGGTGGCCGCTGCCTTTGCCAGCTTGCCCCAGCCGGGACAAAGCATCTTGATACTGCATTGTGTCCTGAAACTGACGGACGGCGAGATCGGCGCGGTGGTGGGAATGTCCCGCAGCGCCGTCCAGCGGCACAGGACTAAGACGCTGGAAACCATGAGAACAAGACTGACGGGAGGTATTGCAGAATGAAGCAGGCCAGATATAAGGAGCCTTTGCCCCTTGCAGTGATCGAGGCGGCCCGCGCCGGTGACGCCGGGGCCGTGGAACAGGTCTTGCAGTATTACAACGGTTACATAAACAAGCTCTGTACCCGGACGCTCTATGACGATTGCGGCCAGCTCCATGTATGCGTAGACGAGTACATGAAGCACCGCCTTGAAAACAAACTCATTTATGCGATTGTCTGTAACAGCAGATAGCAAAGCGCCGGGCGCGGCGGCCATGTGGCCGCCTGTGTCCGGCGTCTTTTCTTATGCTTCGTGCTGCCAGTATCTTTTCCGCTGGCGCTCGGCCTCCTTACGGCGTCGCATCCGTTTGGCGCAGGCCGCGCAGTATTTGGCCCGGTTAGACTTCGGCTGGAACGTGGCCCCACACTCGCAGCAGCGTTTCACTTCATCCCGGTCTTTGATGATTTCGGCGTACAGGGCAGCGTCCAATGGGAGGACGGCTGCCTGAAACCACCGGCACAGCAGCGAATAGGAAATGCTTTGTACGCAAACACATTCCTCGCCATCGTCCAGTAACAGGCAATTACCGTTACAGTAATTACAGCACTCATGCGTCAGACGCCGGGCCTTGTGGTATTGAGGGTAATTCATTCTCGGTATGCTCATAACTCTTCTTTGATTGCTTCCTCGGTGTAGGCTTCCCCCAAAGTCTTGCAGCGGGTAAAGCGTTCCTGTCCGGGAGCGCGGAACGAAATAAATTTGCCCGGTTTGATCTCATAGCCCTGCGCCTGCATGAGCCGCAGGAAGTCGTCAAAGTCTTTGGCCTGCGGGATGGCGGCGTCAATGGCGGCTTTCAGCTTCGCTTTCCAGCTCGTCCCTTTCCGCTGGGCGTCCCATTCGGCGTAGCTCTTGCCCTTGCTCTGGCCGGGCTTCACCACGGACAATCCGTTTTCCTTACACAGCCTGTCGCTGGTACGCCGGATGTAGGCATAGCTCTGTTTATTGGAAATGTACTTGCGCTGATTCACCATATCCACCGCACAGAAAATAATGTGATTATGAACGTGTCCTTTGTCTATGTGGGTTGTCAGCACATAGGGGTATTTTCCTTGCAGCACTTCGTCGGCAAGCTGCTTGCCGATCTCATGGGCCTGTTCCGGCGTGGCCTCGCCGGGGGCAAAGGACTGTATCAGGTGGTGGGCCAGATTGTTGCCCTTTTGGTACGCCTGCGCCAGCAGCATTTCAAATTCAATATCCGCTGTTTCATAAGAGCAGGCAAAGGAGGACACCAGCATTTTGTCGTAGGTCTTGTCCGGGTTCTCGATGTAGTCAAGGGCTTTTTTCAGCGTTGACTTGATAGGATGTATCTTTGTAACTGCCATATCTGCGTCAGCGCCCCCTTTATATCCTCGATGTCCTGCGCGTACACCGGCCCCATGCTGTTGAGGCGCTTTGCAATTTGATTGACGTTGACGCCGATCTTCTGTATCTCGGCGGTCTGCGCCCGGATGTCGGTAGTGTCCATGTTGACGATATAGCCGTCAATGAGCATCTTCCGGGCGTAGGCCGAAAAGTTCTTCGTGTGCAGCAGCACCATTTTCTGTTCGATCAGCTCCCGTTCCTCCTGCGTCACGGGAACGCGCAGCACGATCTTTCGTTTTCTGTTTGCCATGATTCACCGTCCTTTCCATTCAAGGGGTTTGGGGATTTCCCCAA